>OLNC01000674.1_pt1 | contig 28844 bp, 25 predicted proteins | sample 1672011 | NCBI WGS metagenome assembly OLNC01 (sample SAMEA3136636, study PRJEB25190) | human gut metagenome | biome: human gut; feature: human-associated habitat; material: faeces | place: Austria | collected 2013 | reverse complement strand
GCATTGGAGAAGTATCTTCAGCCACTATACAAAAATATATTGAGAATCAGGGTTAACGACTAAAGATTTACAAGGCTCCTCCCACCACCTAAAGGTAGTGGGTTTCCGCTTATGGCAAACAAAAGGATTTTATTTATGAAAGTATGTAACTTTCTCCAGTAACTACTATATTTTTTGCCTTGTTTACTATAGCATGATTTTCTTTTTACTTCCAGCATTATTTACAAATGATTCCAGTGTACATGCAGTTTTTGCAGGTGAGTAGCTATATCCAACAAAATAGTGACTGTAAGACACTGTTTTTATAAAAATATTTTTTTATAATAAACATATAGAAACTATTTTCAAAATAAGATATATACTCTCGGAAGCTTTTTGTGCTTGATTTTGCAAGAAAGACTCCGAGAGTACATAGATATACGAGGAGGGAAACTATGACATATTTTCATATTTATTCTTTTATTTTAGCGGCACTCCCGCTACTTTTAGGATTCCTGTTTATCTGGTTTGGAAAAAAACTGTGGAACAACGCAGCTAAAAAAAATGAAGAATATCAGCAGCGCTACACAGGACATACCGCATTGCGTGTAATCAGAGTAGAAAAAAATGAATGGGAAGAAACAAATTCAAACGAACAGGGACCAGAAAGCAGAATTTCTGTCACCTCGTATACTCCAGTTTACGAGTATACGGTAAATGGTCAACGATATGAATATCATACCCGCATAGGAAGTTCTATCGATCAGTATCCTATCGGAAAGGAATATCCTGGATATTATAATCCAAAAAATCCAGCAGATGTAACAGAAACCTTAAACGATATAACAGGCGGAGGTAATCGCTTCTTTAGTTTGTTGTTTTTTGGAATCGGAGTACTGGCTATTATATTTGCACTGATAAGAATATCGGCAGTTATAACGATCCTATAAAAGCAAATGAAGGGAAGGCTCCGGAAATTCATTTCATAAAAAGGGGGAATTGAACATGTTAAACAAAAAAAGTGAACAGGAATTAAAGAATCTTTTATATTTCATCTTTGGAATCCAACGAATCTTTTTACTTATCCCACTTTTAATTCTGTGCCTGAGTTTCTCTGCTCCGGCACAGGCAAAAGGAACCTGGGATTCTAATTTACAAATGTGGCTTGATACGACCCGGATTGCTGATTTAAAAAATATGTATCCCGGTGATTGCAATGTAATTATTGCGAAAATAAATGATCCGGATGTGCAGAGAGTCCCATCCTATAATGTACTAGTTACTTCCTCTGATCCTTCCGTTGTGGATATTTTTGGAGTAGACAACATGGATTTTGGTTCTTATGATCCTGATATGGATGTTGGTATTCAATTATCTGCAAAAAAAGTTGGAACGGCTGCGATAACTATTAAGTACAAAACGATTACTAAAGTTATCCATGTTACGGTAAAAAAGTCCATTGCTTCTTTTAGTGATAAAACGGGTACAATGACAACGGGACAGAAATATTCTATCCGTCACTTTATTACATTTCGAGGAAATAAACCTGAGATAAAGAAAATAAAATCAAGTAATAAAAAAATTATAAAAGTATCTGGTGAAAAACTAATTCCTAAAAAAGCTGGAAAAGCAACAATCACTGCTACTATTAATGGAAAAAAACAGAAAATAAAAATTACTGTAAAAAAGGCGAAGCCAAAACCGAAATTCAGTCAACTAAAGTCGAAAAAAGCAGGACTTGATTATGGAAACTTACATGGAGAATCTACTGTAAAAATTAAGAGAATCTACTGTAAAAATTAAACTGACAAATAAAACACAATACCCTATAACCAAAGTTAAGCTGTCTTCTACATTATTCTTTGATGATGTTTTAGATAATTGCCGCCCAAAAAAGACAAAAACACTTACTGTAAACCTAAAACCTGGTAAATCAAAAACTGTTAAAATCTACTTTGGAAAATATCCGGTAAGTAAACCGACAAGATGGACTTATAAGATTCTACAGTTTTGGTATAAACAATAATTCTGATTTGCTACAGGGAGAGTTCTTCATCTGAAAGCATAAATAAAAATTGCTGCGGGAAATACAAAGATTTCCCGCAGCCTGTGCTTAGAACCGAACCTCCACACGCAGGTTTTCTACAAGGATCTGTTAAAAAATTACATCCTTTTTATCTTTTCTTTGAACATAAAACCGATAACGAATAACTTATAACAGATACACTTTAACTCTGAACAAAAACTTCTTGAACCATTATCAATTTCAATATGCCCTGTACGGAAAGTAATTTTAGATGTCTACTTCAAACTGTACCGTCTGGTTGTATTTATCCAAGGCCATCTGCATTTCCATAATGGTCTTGGATACATTTTCATACTCCTGCTTTATTAATTCCAAATCGTAGTTGATATATCTGTACTCCGGAACAGTATTTCTAGATGTATAGGAATGTTGTTCCTGTCTTGATTTCGGAAGCTGTTTACGCATCTGATCCAGTACACCTTTTCTTTTATTTAACTGCGCCATCTTGATAAGAATGGTATCAATGCTCATTTCTGAGTTACCTACCTGAACCTTTGCAGTTGCATTTGTTACATTCAATGCATGCTTGATGATCGCAATCTTTTCATCAATAGCTGTAATCATGGATGCCACTTCTGAATAATCATATTCTGGTATAACCGGCTCCTCATTAATAGCAGCGACATACGTACTTGATGCTGCTTCTTTATTTACCCAGAAAGCCTTATCTTCTTCCAAACTCTTAAGCATTTTATTTGCGTAAGCTGATGTTATTGTCTGCATTTTTCACCCTCCATATCTGCTGTTTTTATTCTTTCTAAAAAACTTCTCATCAACATTCCACAGCTACTTTGATGACCCCATCTCTTTTATTTTCAAAGAGTTCATATGCTTCTTCAATCCTACTAAGGGGATAAGTATGTGTAATCAGTGGTTCTGTATCGATTTTGCCCTCTGCAATTAATTTCAGTGTTTTCTCACAGTCACAACCGTCAACTCCTCCTGTTTTAAATGTAAGATTTTTCCCATACATATCTGGAAGCGGTAATGTCTGTGCTTCATTATAAAGTGCAACTATAGTTACAATAGCATTTGGTCTGGCGCATTCCCATGCCAGTCGAAATGTAGAATCTGCTCCTGCGACTTCTAAAACTATGTCTGCCCCGCCATGCTCACTATTCGCTTGAACAAAGTCTGCACATTCTTCTGGTGAAACAGTAAGAACCTCCGGGTAATGTTCGTTGATAAACTGAAGGCGATCTTCATCTTTTTCGCACATAATGATACGCTGTGGTTTCTTTAGCATAACACAAAGTAATGTACAAATACCTGTAGGACCAGCTCCAATAATGAGTACGGTATCTTCTTCTGTAATCTCAGAAATACGCGCTGCCCAATAGCCAGTAGCAAGGACATCCCCTACCAGTAATGCCTGTCTGTCGGTAACATTTTCCGGAATCTTATTTAAGCCCTGATCTGCAAAAGGAACGCGTACATATTCTGCCTGTCCGCCATCTATACGACAACCAAGGGCCCAGCCTCCATTCTCATTCGTACAATTGTTGACGTAGCCTTTTTTACAGAAAAAACATTCTCCACAAAAAGTCTCTACATTGACAGTTACACGATCTCCCGGTTTTACATGAGTGACAGCATCGCCAACTGATTCAACAACTCCGACCATCTCATGCCCAATTGTTATTCCTAAAACAGCACGAGGAACACTACCATGTTTAATATGCAGGTCGCTTGAACAAATGCTTGCAAGTGTTATCTTAACAATGGCATCTCGTTCATGCATAAGAACCGGTTTTTGTTTTTCCGTCAGTTCAAATTTTCCTTCTGAAACATATGTATATGCCTTCATTGTTTTCTCCCGTTCCCCTTTAAAAATAATTTTTTACGATTTTAACTTACTAATCTCTTTTTTATTATACATTTTTTACATATCATTGTCTATTTAATTTCCTGTTTAACTTTTATTATATAAAAATAAAACAAAAAAAGAGCTCCAATAAGATTATGTAAAGCTCTTTTTATATCTTTTTATACCGTTCTTTTTACGAGTTATATTCCGGAGATAACTCAGTTGAATTTTCGAAAATTTTATTTAATAATTTGTTCATTACTACAGTATAAACAGAAGCAAATACATTCGCTCCAATACGAAGAATTACTGCTCCGGTCATGCCAAACAGGTTAGAAGCAATAGACAATGCTCCAAAGGTATTAAATACGGTCTGCCATGCATATCCTGCGGAATAACCGACACCGATTCCTCCGATAATTCCGATATATGGATACATTGACTTTGGCAGTACAAGATAAAGGACTACAAAAATCAGGGAGCCTAAAATATTATATGGTCCTCTTAGTTTCGCTCTTGCCACAAGATCACTGGAAAATGGCAGGCAGACGGACATACAGGCAATTCCTGCCCACATTGCACGTGGTAATCCTAATAATGACATAATTAGTAACGCAGTAGAAACAATTACAGTCAGGCGTACATACCACCAGTTTCTTGCGGAACGAAGATTAAATTCTCGGAATAAATCAAGAAAAGTTCTGCGATATGGGCGGTTTTTCTGGTTTTTATAGAATACAGCCATACAAATGATCATTCCAATCAGTAAGCTGGCAATTCGTAAAATATATTCTTCGCCTGTAACATCATATCCCTGTAATAATAAATATCCTAACACAAAAGTCGAATGATTGAACATAATGATATTATGGCAGCCAAGAATCATTAATAACATAATGAAGACCAGATTCACAAAGAATGCCGGTACCGGGGCTAAAGTGTTAGTAAGTCTTGGTCCTACAATAAGAATTCCAAATATCCCCGCAATGCACAAAAGACCATGTGTTGTTTTAATTCCGAAATCTGCCTGTCGAAGAACAAGTAATGCTAACAGGACAACTACACCAGCTACACTATTTCCGGAACCAAATACTGTGCTAAACAGCGTTACTAAGGCAAAACAGAAGGCTACGACAAGATATACCTTAACGTTATAAATTAAGATGTGCCTTCTCTTTTCCTTTGGGTCTGTTGTCTTTTTGATTAATTCTTTTGAACCAGTTGAGCTAAGTTGCAGCTCTTGATAAAATGTCATAAATTTCCCACCTTTTCTCATTTCATAAAATGAATGTATTTTCAAAGTGGAATACAATATACCCCAAGCTACTCTAATTTGTCAAGGGAAATTATATGAAAATTATACGATGCTATTATATTAACTCTATTTTTAATCGGTTTAACATTATTTAATATACTTTAATATCATTGGCAGAAGCACATTTATATCAATTGGCTTTGCTACATGACCATTCATTCCTACAGAAATTGCTGTCTGTTTGTCCTCTGAAAAAGCATTTGCCGTCATGGCAATAATCGGAACTCTGCTTAATGCTGAATCATTGATTGCACGAATTTGGCGGGTAGCTTCATATCCATCCATAACCGGCATCTGAATATCCATCAGTATCAAATCATACATCTCCTCTGTAGAATTTTTTATTTTTTCTAGCGCTTCCACACCATTTTCTGCTGTATCAACACAGAAACCACAGTTTGTAAGGATTTCCAGAGCAATCTCGCGATTTAATTCATTATCTTCCACAAGCAGTATGTGTTTATTTTTAAATTCTGAACTTACACTTGGGAATACACCATCGTGAATCTCATCCTGTTTTTCACCTAATGCAGTCATCAATGTCTCCCGCAGATCAGACATAAACATCGGCTTTGAACAAAATGCTGTTACACCGGCATCTTTTGCTTCTTCTTCAATTTCTGACCAGTCATATGCAGTAAGTATAATAATCGGGGTATCATCCCCCAAACTGCGGATTCGGCGTGTAACTTCAATACCATTCATGTCCGGCAGGCGCCAATCAATGATATATGCATGGAAAGCATCACCCATTTCCATAGACTGGCGGGCACGTAAAATTGCCTCTTTACCAGAAAGGGTCCATTCTGAACGCATTCCTACTTTTATTAACATCTTCGTCACGCTGTCACAGGTGTTAAAATCATCATCTACCACCAGCGCCTTTAATCCTTCCAGTTCCGCAATTTTTTCGACATGACGATGGCCGGATTGAATACGTAATGGCAACCGAACAATAAATTCGGTTCCTTTACCCTGTTTTGTCTGAATTCCAATCGTTCCGCCCATCATATCAATAATATTTCTAGTAATAGCCATACCCAGCCCGGTTCCCTGCGTCTTGCTCACTGTAGAGGTACGCTCACGTTCAAAAGGATCAAAGATTTTCCGGGCAAATTCCGGGCTCATACCGATTCCCGTATCTTTTACACGAATTTCATATAAACTTCTTTCTTTATCTGTACCTTGATACTGTTTAAGTAGAACGGAAACTGTTCCACCGGCAGGGGTGAACTTAATGGCATTCGATAACAAGTTCAGCAACACCTGATTCAGTCTTGTCTTATCACAATACACATCCTCATCTGTAACATCCATTACATCCATGTAAAGTTCTAGCTGCTTTGCATGGATCTGTCCACCGATAATCGTCTTCAGATCGTGAAGCAGATCAGATAAATTGACTTCTGTTTCTTCTAAATGCATCTTTCCACTCTCAATACGGCTCATATCCAAAATATCATTGATAAGAGAAAGCAAATGATTACTGGATGAGAGAATCTTGCTTAAATAGTCCTGTACTTTTTCCTGATTCTTGATGTTACTTACTGCCAATGTAGTAAAACCAATAATTGCATTCATTGGTGTGCGGATATCGTGAGACATATTGGAAAGAAATGTACTTTTTGCCCGGTTAGCAGTTTCTGCTGCACGTACAGCCTCTGAAAGCGCCTGATTCATTTTTTTATCAGCGGTACGGTCCGACATAACCAGAATACATTTCTTTTTACCTTCTACATTGCTGCCCATTGCAATAATATGAAACCATCGCCGCTCCTTGCTCTTCTGATGAATATATTCAAAATCCTGTTCTCGCTGTTCATCTGCTAAAAGATTTTCCAGATAATTTGACTTCTCTCCTTCAGAATCTTTCGGATGCAATTTTTCCAAAATACGAATATCCTTCTGAACTTCTTCTACTGTGATACCAAGCAATTTTTCAACATTCGGACTCACATAATCTACCTTAGATGTCTTTGCATCAATCATCAGGAAAATGTCATCTACATTCATCGATAATTTTTGAAACAATTCGTCTCTGTACAAAATTTCCGTATCTTTTTTCTTCAGCCGCAACCGGTTTTCTTTTAGAATGATTATAATGATAATGACCGCAACACTGAATACAATCCCACTAATAATAAACATAGTCTTAAACTGTAGATTATTCATACTCTCATTGACTACATCTGCTGGAACAATGCCCAGTAATGTCCAGTTCATAATTTCTGCGGCTTCATAAATCAGATAGTATTTCTTTCCATCCAGATTTACAAGCATTGCACCACTATTTTCCTGTTGAAATTTCTTTTCAAGGGCGAGGACATCCTCTTCGGAAAGATCAGAATGTTCTCTCAGAAATGCCAAAAAGTTATATACATCTTTTTGTGTGTTTACAGCATGATTAATCATGACACGTCCATCCGATTGAATGACATAACTGCTTGTACTCCCATCAAAAGCTGCGATATCCAGTATTTTTACAATATCAGAGTTGTTATATGCAACTGCAATAGCATCGTATGCAAATCCCTGATACGTTCCAGAAACTTCCGGGCAGGCAAACACAAGTAATTGTGGCTTTCCAGGCAAGGTTGCGTTCATGATAATATCTTTCTTTTGTGTTATCTGATCTTCAATATTTCCCTGTAATCCAAGATACCCTGTTTCCCCTGCCACCGTTTGATAATTTCCCTCGGCTGACAGAAAATAAAAGTTGGAAAACTCCGTCTCTTTCTGCGCTTTATCTATGTAATCACGAATTTCACTTTCACTTGAAGTATTCTGTAAATATTCACTCCACATATGAAGATACGTCAGATTTTTATTGACTAACTCATTTAATGCACTGTTTGATTGATGGAAAATCTCAGTCAAATGAGAAACACTTTCATGATAAACCGTCTGCGATACAAAATTAAAATACTGGATGCTGACCGTAACAATTCCAATAAGTAAAACAATAGCAGCAAGTAAGGTTCCTGCTCGTTTACTTTTGAACTGTTTTTCCATTTTCATACTATACTTCGTATCAGTCATTTTTATTCCCTCAAAGTAATATATTGTTCAGGCTCTGCAAGTACGGCATTACCTTGTAACACATAATCCACCCAAGTATCTTTTACCTGCTGTTCCTCTTTTGTAAACCCATGGTCCTCATCTGTAAGAAAAGGAGTCATATTATTCTCTGTCGCAAGACAAGTCACAGTAAACGTATCATCTTCCTTAAGCTGCTTTCCGTCTTTCTTAATCTTAAGCAACGTATACTTTCCATTCTTTTCCTTTACTTCAATGGAAATTCCACTGACAACAGGTAAGGAACCTTTATTAAAAGGCTGGAAACCTCCCTTTGTACCTTCCACAAAAGATTGGACTGTTTCCAATAATTCTGCACCACTCATTTTCTTTTTATAAGCACACAGACCATTCGGCATAATCATATTTCCCGCCATCTTTTCCGTATAATCTGCCTGAAGCACACTGCCGGTAAAACTATTACTGGTTGCAAGTAAGACATCACTTTTATAACATCCGCGCAGTGTATTCGCCATTACGGAATACGATTCATTTCCTCCGTCACTATAAAAATAATTAGAATATGATTTCGGAGAGTTCAAAACTACTTTTTCGTTAGAAGTATCTTTCGATTGCCGAAGCATGGAATCAAAAGCTTGGTATGCCTGCTGAGAGTTATATTCACCTGTAATCATCTTTGAAACCACATTTTGGGAAACACTGAAAAAATCATTAGAAGCAATACGAATATACATATGATTCTCTTCAATTACTGATTTTACATCCTTTAGATAATCTGTAAGACGAAGAGGTACATCCTGACTGTAACTAAGCGTATCCTGTCCGTCAGCAATTATATTCTGTGCCTTTGCAGAAAGCATTACCTTAAGAACCTTCATCGCATTATCTCTGCGTGTCTCATCTTTTTCCAATTCACTGTTTAAAGCAACCTGGAAATAAGGAGTGGTCATTATCCACTTTTCTCCATTCTGTTCAAAAAACGGCAGAAATACGGTATCTATTCCCTGATCTTTATACTTCTTAACTCCAAAAGAACTTCCAAAGTACATAGCCAGTTCCCCGTTCTGATATAAATTATCTACTGTATCGTAATCAAGATTAAGATCATTCGGTCCAAGTTTTGTATCTTTAATAAATTGTTCCATCCGTTCAAAAGCATCCGGCCAGACAACATTATCAAGCCCAACTTTTTCCGTACTTGCCGGATCACTATATGCGGTTCTCCACTTGCGTCCATCTGTAGAGGAAAGTTCTGAAGCAGACAGTCCCTGCAGCGTTTCCATACAAGTATAATCATAAAAATAGTCAGCAACAAATCCTCGAATTCCTACCTTCTCGAATGCCTGACATGCCGAAACAAAGCTTTTATAATCTCTAGGAAGGGGAATATTATATTTCTCAAAAAGTGCTTTATTAACAACAAATCCATGCGCATCCGCACAAACCGGAAGCCAGTTCACACTGCCGTCCTCATTCATAAAGCTGTTAAGATAAGAATTATAGACAGCTCCTGCTTCATTCGTAGTAGACAAGTCCATCAGACTATTTTGTAATGGCAGCGCATCATGCAGAGAAAAACGGCAGCAGGTAATAATATCTGGCATACCATCATTTTCCTGAAGAAACCGATAAAAATCAAGATCATTATTTCCCACTACAAATTCAATATTTACATCCGGAAGCTGAGACTGGATATACGGTGCGTATTTCTCATACAGATTCGTACTCCACAAATACACCCGGATCGTTTCTTTATTTTCCTGTTTCCTGCTCTTTTTCCCACAGCCTGATAAAAGCAATGCCACTATCATCGCTAACAACACTACAGCGAGAAATCTGTTCCATTTTTTCTTTTTCATACATCGTCTCCCTTTATTTCTGAAAAAAAACAAAGATGCACTGTCTCTTCAGACAATGCATCTTAAACGTAGTAGCTTACTGCCATGTTACAGGCCCTCTAGCTTCGCGTCTCAGACTTTCGACTGATCTGCCCATAATTCGTATTTTACTCATTATTATACTCATTATACATTTTTTGTAGTTATATGTCCATCTCTTTTCAGAAATATTTGGTAAAATTTCTGTTAAATATTATTTTTCTCCCCATTTTAACAATAATACTGAATTTATAATAATGATATTTTTTATCATCTTCCCATTATTTTTCCAATTATACAATTTATAAAAAAGAGAATCAAATCAAGAATTACTATAGTTGCTCCTACAGGTGTAGAGCATAAAATAGAAAGCACAATTCCAAAAAATGCACCAATAACAGAAAGAATCGCTGCATAAACAACCACACCTTTGAAAGACCGGGCTACACGCATCGCAGAAAGCGCAGGAAATATAATAAGTGCTGATATTAAAAGGGAACCGACCAGACTCATTGCAAGTACAATGATTACTGCGGTAATTACTGCAATCATCAGATTATAGCCTTCTGCATTTTTTCCAATCGCTTTTGTAAAGTTCTCATCAAAAGTAACTGCAAAAATCCGATTATAGAACAAAATGAAAAATGCAACGACCAATACAGACATAATAATACAGCTAATCACTTCCCCTTCCGTTAATGTAAGAATCGTTGTAGAACCAAATAACGTTGAACAGACATCTCCCGATACATTTGCCGATGTAGAAAAAATATTCATAACAAGATATCCTACTGCCAGTGCACTTACGGAAAGCATCGCTATGGCAGCATCCCCTTTTATCTTCGTATTTTGCCCGGTCCTAAGAAGTAAAACCGCCGCAATGATCGTTACCGGCATAATAAAAATAGTATTATTAACCAATTTGAAAATAGTAGCAACTGCCATAGCTCCAAAAGCAACATGGGAGAGTCCATCTCCAATAAAAGAAAAACGCTTCAACACAAGTGTTACTCCTAAAAGAGAAGAACACAATGCAATTAAAACTCCGACGATCAATGCATATCGCACAAACGGGTAGGATAGATAAAAAGAAAGCTCCTGCAAGATATGTGTCATTTTTTCTCTCCCCCTATTCTGTCTTTTTCTGTGTTTTTAAATAACTTCCACTTATCACTGTTCATATACTCTTCTTTTGTTCCGTAAAAAGAATCTCTTTGATCCATATAAAGAATGTGTGTTGCATAAGTAAGTGCCTGCACATCGTGGGAAACCATAATAACTGCGATTCCCTCCTCATTTAAATCTTTTGTTACCTGGTAAAATTCCGCTGTTACCTTTGGATCAAGACCTGTAACCGGCTCATCTAATAAAATCACCTTACTTGTGGCACATAATGCTCTTGCCAAAAGAGTTCTCTGCTGCTGCCCTCCGGAAAGATTTCGGTAACAGGACTTCCGAAGATTCCAAACATCCATTTTCTTCATTTTTTCCTCTGCCATACGTTTTTCCACTTTACTGTAGAAAGGACGCCATCCGCATTTTGCAAGCGTGCCGGAAAGAACGATTTCTTCTACAGTTGCCGGAAAATCTTTCTGAACAACCGTTTGTTGTGGCAGATACCCTACTTCGTAAGCTTTTAATCCGTCACCAGCCATCACTTCTCCACTGATCGCATCCTGTAGATGAAGAAGTGTTTTGATCAATGTACTTTTCCCTGTTCCATTTTCCCCTACAATACAAAGATAATCACCTTTTCCAACTTTAAAATTCAAATCTGATACAATGGCATGTCCCTCATATCCTAATGTTAAGTTTTTACATGTAAGATAAGCCATCTCTATCCCCTCTTTCCCTGAAAAATATTGCTGTTCTATTTTTTAATAGCAATATTTTGATACAATATTTACAACGTTTCAATCTTTTTTCAATTAAAGAATACTTCTTTATTTAATTTAATGCTTTTGATAAAACAGATAAGTTCTCACGCATTACTTTCAGATATGTGATCCCATCTAAAAGCTGTTCGTTTGTAACGGATTGCAAAGAATTCATTACCAGGATACCCTGATCTTTCTTTGCTGTATTCGCTTTGATTGATTCCGCAATCCGGCCATCCGAATTCTCTATTGTTAGTATGACTGGCAAATGCAATGTATCTACCTTTTGAGCAAGAAACGTTATCGTTTCAAATCCTGCCATTGTCTCTGCACTACAGCCAACAAACGCTGCATAATACTTTAGTTGATAATCATCTGCAAGATAACGAAATGGAAAACGATCTCCAAACAAAATAGCTTTATACTTTCCATTTTTTATCGTAGCTGCGTACTGTTTATCCAAGTGAGCAAGCTTTTTAATATAAGCGTCCGCATTTTTCTTATAAATTTCCGCATTTTTGACATCAATATTTGCTATTTCCTGTGCAATATTTTTAACAAGCACTTCTGCATTCCGAATAGAAAGCCAAATATGCTCATCATATTCTGGTTCTTCTTCCACATCATCTGCTTCTTCCCCTTCTTTATGAGAATGTCCCAAAAAGCCTTTTCCTTCCTGCATTCCTTCTACAACTTCCTCTTCCTTTACAGAATTACCCAAAACATCCATAAGATTGATTACTTTTAAATCTTTATTTTTCGCTTCTTTTAAAGCATCTCTAACCCATGCATCAGATTCTCCGCCAACATAAATAAAAAGATCCCCGGAACCGGCAATTGCAATATCACGTATCGTAGGCTGATAACTGTGCATATCCACACCATTATCCAGTAATAATGTTATATCAAAACGCTTCTCTTGATTTCCAATAATATTTTTCACCCAGTCATATTGTGGAAAAGTAGTACAAACAATCGAAATCTTATCACTAGAAACCTTCTCCATAACATCTTCTGCATTGCTATCTTTTTTTTCATTGACAAAAATATTCGGAGTCTCTGCTGCATTATTTTTTATCACAGAACAACCTACCGATAAAAAAAGACACAGAAAAAGACTCGTCAGTAACAAAGAACTTGCAGATAACATTCTTCTCTTTTTAAATAACCGTTTCATAAATCGCTTTCCCTTCCTGTCCTTTAACCAGCTTTTCTATAGCATTTACGAGCATTAGCACTTTGTAATTCCATTTTTTTCTTATAATCTAAAAAACGCAAGTCGATTGCAATTTCATATTCTAGACATTTTCAAGAGAAAAGTCAAGAAGAAAATACAAATGAGTTGCGTTTTTATGAAAAATAAAAACGGCGGTTCCATGCTATTGCACAGAACCGCTGTCATAGAAATGATATTTTTATGTTTTTTGATTTGCAACTCCTATTTTTTTATTTTATCGATAGCTGGTATTCCATTTCCGTTTATTAAAGCTTTCTTTGCAAGCTTATCAACCTGTTCATTATAATAATCTCCGGAGTGTGCTCTTACTTTCTGGAATATAACTTCCATCTTCTCCTGCATATTTCTCATAAATGCAGCATATTTCTTCGTATGTGGATTCTTCGCACTCCATACACCCGTTGCCCATTTTTCAATTCCCTCATAATCATAATGAAGAACAACGGAAGAATAACCGTTTTCAAATGCCCACTGTACTGCATACATTGCTCCATACATCTCTCCGGCCACATTACGAATAGCCAGAAGTTCCGACTCCTCACCATTTCCGTATCGCTCGAGGATTCTTCCATCTTCCAGTAAAATAACACAGCCAAAAGAATATTTTTGAAGATTTACGTCGAAACTTCCGTCTACATAAACAACAAGCCGGTTAGATGTTGAGGTTGTCAATGGACTAGAATCTATACTTGTTACTGCTGTTGAAAAATTTTTACCAGTAGCTGTCTTAACTGCTCCAATATTTAAAAAATCTTCTGCTTCTTCCTTCGTTAAAAATCCCTTATATTCTGCTCCAGAATAGCCATGCACTGCTTTTTTACATTCATCCCATGAATAAAATAATCCTGTTTTATTTCCTTTTCTTACGGCGTAAATTTTCTTTTTTGCCATTATTCTTCCTCCATTTTTCCATTCTTACCTAACTATATCGGGGAAAATTAGGAAAGTCAATCCATTGTTTTCTCAAAAAAACTGTATTTTTATCGCATTTTATGGTATTTTATTTATAGAAATTTTTATCACAATAATAATTTTTCTGCTTGGTAAATAATTATCGACTCCACTATAAAGATGTTAGGGTGAAAGGAACCGTTATGTTAGATTTACTTTATTCCTATAAAACCACTGTAAAGTTTTTAGGCAACGTATTAGGACCGGATTATGAAGTTGTTCTTCAGGACCTATCCAATAAAAATCATTCTGTAATTGCAATCGAAAATGGACATATCAGTGGAAGAACCATCGGAAGCCCTCTTACCTGTGCTGTTCTTCATATGCTTTCTTCAAAAGTTTACGAAGAAAATGATTTTATTGCCAATTATAAAGGTGTTGCGGAAAATGGTCATATTCTCCGTTCTTCCAGTATGTTCATCAAAGATTCTGAAGGCAATCCCATCGGCCTTTTATGTATCAATTTTGATGACAGCCGATATATGGAGCTTCACGAGAAATTATTTTCCATGATCCATCCTGGAAATTTTGTTAAAAATATAGCTTCCGGACTTTCAAATAGTACAGATAATCTAAAGGATTTATCCAGCACTATTATGGAAAACTTTGCAATAGACGTTGCAGCTTTAAGAGAACAGATTTTCAATGATGCAACTGCCAATCTTAACACTCCGGTAGATCGTTTAAATCAGAATGAACGAAAAGAGATCATGGTAAAACTGCATGAACAGGGATTATTTCAATTAAAAGGCTCTATACCTTTTGTCGCAAAAAGATTCTCCTGTTCACAGGCAACAATTTACAGATACTTAGGAGAAATAAATAATTAAATCCTGATTTGATGAACTAAAGAAACGAAAAGCAGAAATTTAATATAGAATAAAATGTGAAGATAGTCGCGGCGTAGAAAATGCCTAACCGGCATTTTTACTTGCTCCGACATCACATTTTATTCTATATTAAATTTCTGCTTTTCTGTTCTTTGGCGCCAGATGAAATCAGGATTTTGTGTAGAAAAAATAAGGGGGCTCCCCAGAAGTGAGTATCTTTCTGCTGAATTGCATTGAGGTTTCTAAGGAAAAGAGATTGTCCAGAAGTATACAATTTCTATTCAAATGGAAAACTCCAGAAGAAATGCGTCAATCCTTTAAACTTTAATTTCCTGAGAATCCATAATCTTCTGGAAAATCCTCATTTTCACCAACTGTGGATTTAGAGTAGTCAGAAAAAAGGAAAAATACCATATCCCAGATGCGGCTTCGGAGCGTGTTTAAGATGCGGACGAGCATCTTAAATACAGCGACTACAGAGCATCTGGGATGTATTATTTTTTTCTTTTTTCGTCTACATTAAATCTATAAATCAGGATTGTTCTGACTTTGGTAATACCAGATTTAAAAATACTGCAGTGATTGTTGCTAATACTACCGGAGACTTTCCAAAGATTGTTGTTACCCATTCCGGGAAGGTTGCCAGTGCTGCATTAGCCTGTGTCACACCCATTCCAAGGGCAATTGATAAACCAACTACCGTTGTATTTCTAAAATCCATCGGTGCCGTTGTAATGAGCTTAATTCCTGTCATTGCAATTGATGCAAATACAGAAACAGTTGCTCCACCGAGTACGCAGTATGGGATTGTTGTCAGTACTGAGGAAAACTTCGGAATTAATCCTGCGATAAGGATAATAATTGCAGAAGTTTCAAATACTCTTTTTGCAACAACTTTTGTGGAACCTACGATACCTACATTCTGACTGTATGTAGCTGTTGGAAGACCACCAAATAGTGCACAGAAAATATTGCTTAAACCATAGCCTACAATACCACCGCTTAATTCTTCATCTGTAGGCATACGGTCAAGCCCTCCTGTCGTTGTCGCAGAAAAGTCTCCAATTGCCTGAATAGAGTTGATTGCAAATAATACTCCAATTGCTACACAAGAAGAAGGTTCAAACGTAACACCAAAATGCATTGGTTTTGGTAACGCAAACCAGGATGCATTTACTACGGCAGAAAAATCAACCATTCCAAAGAATAATGAAATGATATATCCTGCAATGATTCCAATTAATATGGATGCCAGTTTCCAGATTCCTTTTCCATAATGATTGAGTACCGTTACGATACAGAGTGTAATAATTGCTACAAGCCAGTTCTGCCAGGAGCCATAGCTTTCATTACTTGCTCCACCTGCCATGTAATTAATTGCTGTCGGATATAAAGAAAGTCCAATAGCAAATACAACCGTACCAGTAATTAATGGTGGAAAAAACTTACGAATTTGTTTGATAAAAATACCAACGATAACCGCTACAATACCTCCGACGATCTGCGCTCCTAAAATGGTTGCAATATCAAAGGTTCCTGCAATTGCCTGCATTGTTGGCACATAGGCAAAACTGATACCCATAATAACCGGAAGCCCGGAACCAATCGAAACTTTACCTGTTCTAAGCAGCGGAACTACCTGAATAAGTGTTGTGATTGCTGACATTGTAAGGGCTGCCTGAATTAAGATAACCGAATCCTGTTCGGATAATCCAGCTACACCAGCTACAATAATTGCCGGTGTAACACATCCTACAATCATGGCCACCACATGTTGCAGGGCAAGCGGAAGGGTTTCACCAACTGATGTCTTTCCATCCACTTTGAATAGTTCTTCTGACATATTGTTCGTCATTCTACTCATATTACCTCCTAATGGTTTTCTATTATCTTGCGGTTTACTATATTATTTACAGATTGTTTTATACCTTTGCCTACAAACATAGACATATAAGATAGGTTAGTAAAATTGCCTTCTTTATTAAAAATTATAAAAATTATGCTCTGATTATGCAATTTATCTGCTGTATACCTGCATAAATAATAGAAAAATTAATATTTTACCGCATTTATCTTAACATTTTCTGTCGAAAAATGCAATTCTTAATCCTTAGGAGTATATAAAGTTTTAAAAGTAATAGCATTTACATGATTTCTTCCACAGTCTTACATCGCATGAAACCACTCATGATACATGCTCCCGCTGCCCCTGTTTTCCTGACGGACTCAATGTTCTGTGAAGAGATTCCTCCAATTGCATATACCGGAATTCTAACCGCTTTGCAGATTTCTTCTAAAAAAGAAAGTCCTCTTCCCGGTAATCCTTTTTTACAGTCAGTGAGGAAAATGTGTCCGGCAGTAATATAGGTACATCCTAAATCCTGCGCTTCTTTTGCTTCTTCTAAAGAATGACAAGAAGCTCCAATTATTTGAAAATGTGATTTTTCTTGCGGGGTCATTTTTTGAAGTAAGGGTAATGGCATATGCACTGCCACTGCCCCAAGTGCAATTGCTACATTAGAAAAACTATGGAGAATACACTGTGTTCCATGCTTCTGACAAATTTGCATTACCTGTCTGGCTAATTGCTCATATTCTTTCTCAGAAAGGTCTTTCTCTCTTAATACAATAGCTTTTGGATGCGCACTGGCAATCATTTCTATCTGGTCTGAAAAGTTATTGCTACAAAGTTTCCTGTTTGTGATACATATAAGATCAGACATAAAGGTAATCGTTTAAGACCGGCTGCAGACCTTCTTCAGAAATATCTTCGTACATTTTCTTAAAGCTTCGTTCATCATTGATCTCAAACTGTTCATCTCCCTGCTCGCCGTCCTCCTCCTTTCCGGTATATTTACTTTCGTGGTCACCGATTCCTGTAGAAACCCCGGCGGATACTTTTGTTGCCGCAATCTTTACAATACCATTTCGAAATGTTTCACTTTCTCTAGAAGAAACTGTAATTCCGACAAATGGAAGGAAAATACGATAAGCGCATAAAACCTGACAAAGTTGTTTTTCTCCTACATCTAAAGGATTAATCTTGTCATTATTAATGATTGGACGAAGTCTTGGACAAGAAAGGGAGAGCTCTGCCTGTGGATACTTTCTCTGTAGGTAATAAACATGCAGTGCGCTTGCCAGGGCATCTTTCCGAAAATCGGATAAGCCAAGAAGAGCTGAAAATCCAGCACCTCGCATTCCTCCCATAAGAGCTCTTTCCTGTGCTTCAAAACGATATGGCCATACCCTCTTATGTCCCATCAAATGTAACGTCTCGTATTTATCGGAATCATAGGTTTCCTGAAAAACTGTAACATAATCTGCGCCACATTCATGCAGATAACGATATTCATCTGTATTTACCGGATAAATTTCGAGACCGACCATACGAAAATACTTGCTGGCAAGCTTACATGCTTCTCCAATATATTTGACATCACTTTTTGCCCTGCTCTCTCCTGTAAGTATTAAAATCTCTTCCATACCGGAATCAGCGATTACTTTCATCTCATGAGCAATCTGCTCCATATTAAGCTGCATGCGGTTAATATGATTATAACAGTTAAAACCACAATAAACGCAATAGTTTTCGCAATAGTTTGCTATATAAAGAGGGGTAAAAAGATATACCGTATTTCCAAAATGTTTGCTTGTTTCTATTTTTGCTTTCTGTGCCATCTGCTCTAAAAATGGTTCGGCAGCCGGAGATAATAATACCTTAAAATCTTCAATAGAACAAGTTTCATGTTCTAACGCTGCTTTTACATCTTTTGCTGTATACTTTTCATAATCATAGGAATGCATCTGACTCATCACTTTATCCATGACATCTGATTTGATCTGTTCCATTCCTTCCATATATTCCATATGATTCTTTCTTGAGGAAGGGTCTGTTTCCAGGCGGTGTTTCTTCTCTAACGCTTCTTTCGATAAGTATTCTGAATCGATTAAAAACTGGTTTTCCATTATAATACCTCTTTTCCAGCAACGCTTTTAATGTAAAAATCCTGTCAGTGGGTCTGATGCAGCTGCTCCTCTTGTAAGCACACGTCCCAAACCGGATAAATATGCCTTTCTTCCTGCTTCGATTGCCTGACGAAAAGCTGCAGCCATCATTGGAAGATCACCGGCAGTTGCCAACGCAGTATTTGCCATAATTGCTGCTGCACCCATCTCCATTGCCTCACATGCCTGTGAAGGCTTACCGATTCCTGCATCTACGATAATCGGAAGATCAATCTCATCAATTAAAATCTGGATGAACTCTTTCGTAGCTAATCCTTTGTTAGAACCAATCGGAGATGCTAACGGCATAACGCAGGCTGCTCCTGCATTCACAAGATCCCTGGCAACATTTAAATCCGGATACATATATGGCATAACAACAAATCCTTCTTTTGCAAGGAGTTCTGTCGCCTTAATCGTTTCCTGATTATCCGGAAGAAGATACTTACTATCACGCATAATCTCTACTTTTACAAAATTTCCACAGCCAAGTTCTCTTGCTAATCGTGCGATTCGCACTGCTTCCTGTGCATTTCTCGCTCCGGAAGTGTTTGGTAACAGTGTCACATCCTTTGGAATATAATCTAAAATATTTTCATGTTCTTTTGTATTCGCTCTTCGAACTGCTAACGTAATAATCTGTGCTCCGGCATCGCGTACCGCTGCTTCAATCAGTTTCATAGAATACTTTCCTGAACCAAGAATAAAACGAGATTCAAATTCATGACCGCCAATGATTAACTTATCTTCTGTCTGCATAATAAAACACCCTTCTTTCTAAACTGGTTTGTGATTATTCTAAACCAACCTATATTATATTAATAAATTGATTCTATATAATTACATCTCTTTTTTAATAATTCATAAAAATTATTAACATCCACCACCCATAAAACTGACGATTTCGACTTCGTCTCCATCTTTAAGAATGGTCTGACCATACTGTTCTTTTGGAATGATCGTAAGATTGTACTCCACAACAATATGATTTACATTATAATTCTCCGCTGCAAGATACTCTGCAACTGAAATCCCTGCCGTATCACAGTCTTGTCCGTTAATTTTTACCATGCCTTCACCTCCTGTAACATAAAAAACGAGAAGTAACCGATTCGGTAACTTCCCGTAAAAATATACAAAAATATATATGCTTCCCTACGTTGGCATTATCCAAATCAGGTTAATGGGTCGAAGGTCATACCTTCCTCTCAGCCTGTAATACAAGCTCCCCTTTTGTTCAATTGTATTTATAATACGCTTATCTTAACAAAAATGCAAGACAAAAATGCTACTTCATTACAATTAGCTCATAATTTCTGCTTCCGAGATGAATCTTTTCTGCATGTTCCAGACAGGTTTTGTATTCAGACTCAGGCGTAGTATTTTCAAAATGATCATGATGATCACAGAAACCTTCCCTGTGCATATTTTCAAAAAGCTGACTGTTTGGAAGCGGCTGCATCTTTAAGCAGGCATCTACACATGCCTGATCCAATGCTAATGGATCAAACGATGCGAACATTCCGATATTCGGAAGAATCGGTGCATCATTTTCCGCATGGCAGTCACAGTTTGGGGATACATCAACAACAAGTGAAATATGGAAATTCGGTCTTCCATCAATTACTGCTTTTGTGTATTCTGCCATTCTGCAATTTAAATCTTTTGTTGCCGCCCAATTTTCAAATTCAATCGCATCAAAGTTACATGCGCCGATGCATCTTCCACATCCTACACAATTCGTTCCATCAATATGCATCTTCTTTGTCTCTTCATCAAATACAAGACCATTATTCGCACATTCTCTCATACAGCGACGGCATCCACGACATAATTCTTCATGAATCGTTGGCTGACCATTCGTATGCTGTTCCTTTTTTCCAGCACGAGAGCCACATCCCATACCGATATTTTTAATCGCTCCACCAAATCCGGTTGTTTCATGACCCTTAAAGTGACTTAAACTAATAAAAATGTCTGCATCCATAATTGCTCGTCCAATCTTGGCTTTCTCTATGTATTCGCCACCCTCAACTGGTACCTCAATATCATCTGTTCCTTTTAAACCGTCTGCAATTAAAATAGGGCATCCAACCGTCATTGCTGTAAAGCCATTCTCCCAGGCGCACTGCAAATGTTCTAATGCGTTCTTACGGCTTCCCGGATATAACGTATTACAATCTGTTAAAAATGGCTTTCCACCTAATTCTTTTACTACATCAGCAACCGCTTTGGCATAATTGGGACGTAAAAAACTTATGTTACCAAGTTCTCCAAAATGCATTTTAATGGCTACAAATTTATTTTCCATGTCAATTTCGGAGATTCCAGCCTTTTTCAGAAGTCTTTTTAACTTCATTGGAAGTCCCTCTCCTAACTTTGCCCTAAAGTCAGTAAAATATACTTTTGATTTTTCCATGTTCATAATCCCTTTCTAAATTTAAAATGAAATATTTTATCATTACAAATATACTTTATCTCTTTTGGGACATGATTTCAACCAAAATATTTACTGTTTAAAGATGGAAAGATAGCTTTTTTATAAACTTACTATTTATATATTTTGTATTACCTTGCTTTATTTTCACTCAATTTTTTGTAGATTTCTTTTTCTACTTCTGACAATGAAATGTTCTTTTCTTTCGCGATTCTTGCCATATCTTCATATTCTGGTTTTTCCTTTACAATACCGTATCCGGAAGCAGCTTTGACATGAACCGTTCCATATATAGTTTCTATTTCTTTGATTTCTCTTTTCAGCCCATAGCGTTTACAATTATATTCACGAACCCCCAGTGTGGTTGTATGTTTTAAAATAAGCATAAGAAACTTCTCTCTGTCTTCTTTGGCACACATACAGGTAAGCATGATTGCCGGACGGTTTTTCTTCATCTGAATATTTGTCGTATAAACATCAAAAGCTCCTTCTTTCATCAAAAGTTCTGTGACAAATCCAATCTTTTCCGGAGTCATATCATCAAGATTACAACAAAGTTCTATAATGGAATCCATTTCCTGTGGTTCACCATGACATCCTGTATACTTTTGTTCTTCTACACTTTCTCCGATAATCGCACGAAGGCAGTTTGCATCAGTAAAGTCTTTCATTCCCATACCATAACCTGTTTTTTCTACAGACATCATTGGCATCTGACCAAAAGATTGCGCAAAATGTTTTAAAAGAGCTGCTCCGGTCGGTGTGCAAAGCTCTCCTTCGATTCTTCCACCATAAATCGGAATTCCCTGCAGAATATGTGCTGTTGCAGGTGCCGGGATTGGAAGAATACCATGAGCACAGTGAATCTGACCATAACCAACATGAACAGGAGAAGCTATGATCTGTTCCGGAGCAAGTTTATAAACTGCAAGACAAACCCCGACAATATCTGCTACTGCATCCATGGCTCCAACTTCATGAAAATGTATTTCCTCCACCGGACATCCATGAGCATGGCTCTCTGCATCTGCAATTAATTTATATACGGCAATCGCATCCCCTTTTACCTTTTCTGGTACATTCAGATGCCCGATAATATGCTCAATATCTTTCATACTCGTATGATGATGACTGTGTCCATGTGTGTGCTCATGTCCCGCATGGTGATGTTCATGTATATGATCATGATCTTCATGATGGTGTTCATGCACATGTTCATGTCCCGCATGGTGATGTTCATGTATATGATCATGATCTTCATGATGGTGTTCATGCATATGCAATGGCACATCAACACTTTTTTCTTCTTCTCCATTTACGGTTACTTCCATATGCGTTCCCATAATACCGCATTTTGCTATTGTTGTTCGCTTAATCTTTACCTGAGGGATCTGTAAATCATTCAATTGCTGCACAAAAGCATCCGGATCAGGCATTAATTCCGTAAGTGCTGCCGTAAGCATATCTCCGGCAGCTCCCATATTACATTCCAAATATAATGTTTTCATATTGTAACTACTCTCCTTTACATTTCTATCTTTTATAGTAGGCTTTGTTTTTTATGAATGTTCATGTAAATGATGTGGCTGCATTCTTACGTTTTCTGGATTTTTCACAGAGACATGATTAATCATACTTGCCATATAACCAGCACCAAAACCATTATCAATATTGACAACACTGACTCCGCTTGCACAGGAGTTAAGCATTGATAAAAGAGCGGACAAGCCTCCAAAAGAAGCTCCATATCCAACACTGGTCGGTACCGCGATAACCGGACAATCCGCGAGTCCTCCTACCACACTGGCAAGAGCGCCTTCCATTCCGGCAATAACAACGATAACCTGAGCACTCATTAAATCTTCGGAATATGCTAACAAACGATGGATACCTGCAACACCAACATCATAAATTCTTACAACTTCATTCCCAAGAATTTCAGCAGTTAGAGCAGCTTCTTCCGCTACAGGCAAATCGCTTGTCCCACCCGTTGCAATGACTATTTTTCCATTTCCGTCTTTCTTCGGAAGTTCTCCTACAATACCAGTTTTACTAAGTGCATTATAATGCAGCGGAAGACTTGCACTCACAAGATCTGCCGCTTCCTGGCTCATTCTTGTAATCAATACGGCACTATCGCTTTTTTTTCGAAAAGCTTCTGTAATCTTTAATATCTGTTCTGGAGTTTTTCCGGCACCATAAATTACCTCTGCCGCTCCCTGACGAATCTTTCTGTGATGATCAAGTTTTGCAAAACCAAGATCTTCAAACGGCTCTGTCTTCAACTCTAATGCAGCCTTTTCTACACTGATATCACCTGAAGCCACTTGATGTAATAATTCCGTTAATTTCGTATGTTCCATAATATTTCACCTCATTTACTCCCTAAAATCAATTTATACATGATGTAAATCTATCCATAAAATAAATCCAAGAATACCATGGCATTCTTGAATTTATTTTACTATTCTGCGGCACAAAAAAGAAGTAACAAATGTTATATCATCAGATATGAAATGACTACATCTATAGATAGCAAGAATGTCGCTAGTCACTAATCAATTCCTGTACAAAGGCATTTGCCGGATGTTCTAAAATCACTTCCGGTCTATCTAACTGTACAGCCCTTCCCTGATCCATGACAAGCACACGATCCCCCAGTTTCATTGCCTCTCTGATATCATGCGTAATAAAAACGACAGTCAAACCTAACTTTTTATGAAGTGCCAGCAGTTCTTTCTGCATCATTTTCCGAGTAATTTCATCTAAAGCTCCAAAAGGTTCATCCATCAGCATAATTTTAGGTTTTGCAGCCAAAGCTCTTGCAATACCTACACGCTGCTGCTGTCCACCGGACAGTTCCGATGGACGGCGTTTTAAAAGTGATTCTTCAAGTCCTACCAAATTTAAAAGTTCTAAAACACGCTTTTGGTTTTGCTTTTTATTTTTCTGTCCACTGATAGTTAAAACATAAGCGATATTATCTTCTACTGTCATATGTGGAAAAAGTCCCTTATTCTGAATCGCATAACCAATGCTTCTGCGCAAAGCTATATGATCTGTTTTAGTAATATCACGCCCCTGCACATAAACAGTTCCTAAAGAAGGAAGAAGAAGCGCATTGATCAGCTTTAGCATCGTTGTCTTCCCACAGCCGGAACAGCCGATTACTGTAAGAAATTCTCCTTCTTTTACATGAAGATTAAAGTGATGCAGTACTTCTTTTTTTCCGTAACTATATGATACATCTTCCATTCGTATCACTGCGACACACCTCTCTTCTTTACATAATTTTCAAGTATTCCAAGCAATAAATCTGCAATCAGTGCAAGAAGGGCTATCAATACACTTCCGGCAAAAGTAAGCGCTGGATTATAGATTGTAATTCCTCTGTAAATGGCAACGCCTAATCCTCCGGCACCAATAAATGCCGCAATCGCTGTTACTGACAATGTCATAACCACCATGTTTCGGACACCGGCCAGAATAACACCGAGCGCTAAGGGAAGTTTAATTCTCCACAAAATCTGGATATCTGTACTCCCCATCCCTCTGGCAGCCTGTATAATTTCCTGACTGACTCCACAAATACCGGTGTATGTATTTCGAATCATTGGCATCAATCCATATAGAGTCAAAGCAATGATCGCTGTTTTATCTCCGATTCCGGTAAAAGGTATCAAAATTCCTAATAAAGAGATAGATGGAATCGTATAGAAAATATTTGCCAGTGTTAAAATAACCGGAGCCATAAATTCTTTCTCCGCAATAAATATGCCAAGAAGTAAGCCCATAATACCAGCTAGTACTATAGCAATTCCCGCAATTTTAAGATGTTGCCCAAATAATTCCAGAAACCATTCTCTGCGTTCCATATAAATTTGCAAAATTTCTTTTAATAGTTCCATTATGTCGATCCTTTTATTCTTCTATCGCTGTCTGAGATTATTATTTAATAATTCCTTTTTCTGTAAGGTAATCTTTCGCTACCTGTACATCTTCTTTACCTTCCACTTCTACTTTGTAATTTAGAGAAGCCATTTCTTTGTCAGTAATCGAATTATCTAATTTCATAATCGCTTCTTCTAATCCAGGATGTGATTTTAATGTATCATTTCTTACAACATTAGAACAAAAATAATTTACCTGCAAATGCTTGTCATCTTCTAGAACACGAACATTATCATTACTTAACTGTGCATCTGTTGTAAAACCATTTGAAACATCAATATCTCCCTTTTTCAATGCTTCGTATTTGAGACCAATATCAATATCTTTTACATCTTTAAATTTTAATCCATAGGTATCACAAAGAAGATGGAATCCATCTTTTCTTTCAATATAATCAGAATTACCACCAAAAACCAGCTCATCTGAAACCTCTGCCAGTTGAGACGTTTTTGTCAGGTTATACTTTTTCGCAGCTTCTTCTCTTACAATAAGCGCATATGTATTGTTAAAACCATACTGACCAATCCAGGACATATCATACTTATCCTTATACTCTTTCTGAAGCTGTTTCCACATATCTTCATCACTTATGCCATCTGAATCATGTTTTAATACCATGATATATCCAGAAGAAGTATATTCCGGATATAAATCAAAGTCACCGGATTCCATAGCCGGCATAATATTATTTGTACCGCCTCCGATTCCTTTTGTAAGTTCTACAGAATAATCTGTAGTATCTTCAATAACTAATTTTAACATTTCGCCTAAAATAAACTGTTCCGTCATCGGTTTTGTTGCGATTTTGATCGGAGCAGCTGCCTCCTGATTTTTCACAGCTTCCGTTGTACTTTCTGAACTAGCATTTTTACTGCTGCCACAACCAGCAATACCCGCCATCATACCAAAAGTCATTCCTAGTGCAACCCATTTTTTCCATGTTTTTTTCATTTTTTACACTCCTTTTTATGATATATTTTATATTATATCTTATTTTATGTCATTATTGTATCATAATCGATACTTTTTATGTAAAAAAATGAATATATTGCACAAAAAAGATTATGCAAAACGAATGGAGCCAATCCGGCAGATTACGGGAATGGTCTTGAAGATCGCACTAGGCTTGGGAATCTTTTTGATTATTTTATGCTCGCTGTTTCCAGAAGCAATGTTAGGCTTTTTTACGTCCGATGTGGCAATTTTATCTGAGGCAGGAAGTTATTTGCAGATTATAAAGTATACATTTCTTTTGTATCTTGTAACACAGGTACTTCTTTCTGCACTTCGCAGTGTTGAAACGGTACGGATCGCGTTTGTAATATCGTGTGTTTCTTTAGTAGTCAATGTAAGTATTAACTATATTTTAATCTACGGACGATTTGGCTTTCCAGAGTTGGGAATTCGTGGGGCAGCAATTGGCACGATGCTATCGAGATGTTTAGAGTTCCTTATTGTACTTATTTATGTAGCAAAAATAGATAAAAAGTTGAAGTTATTTTCAGATAGAGCAGTATTTCACATTGATAGATTATTACGTTCAGATTATGTGAAGGTTGCTGTTCCGGTTTTTATATCTGGAATGTTGTGGGCGATTTCCGTACCGATGCAGACCGCAATTCTCGGGCATTTAAGTTCCGATGCGATAGCTGCAAATTCTGTCGCAAGTACATTTTATCAATATATGAAAGTTGTTGTGCTTGCTATGTCTTCCGCTTCTTCTGTCATGATGGGAAAAGCAGTTGGCAGGGGAGATTTAGATGAGGTAAAAGCCGCAGCAAGAACGCTCTCTGTACTTGATGTAGGCGTTGGAATAATTCTTGCTGCTATTCTTTACTTTACAAAAGACTTTCTTTTAGCACAATATACCTTAAGTCCAACCGCTTCGCAGCTTGCAGAGCAGCTTATCATCATTATGGCAGTAATCATGGTTGGCATGGCATACCAGATGCCCGTTGGCTCGGGAATCATTCGTGGCGCAGGAGATACAAAGTTCTCGCTTTATGTAAATATGATTAGTACATGGGGCATTGTGCTTCCACTGTCTTTAGCTGCTGCTTTTTGGTGGAGATGGCCAATTGCTGCGGTAGTCATCTGTTTACAGTCTGATCAGATATTTAAGGGGATTCCGATATTTTTAAGATTCCGAAGTTATAAGTGGATTCACAAGTTAACGAGAGTTTAACCCTTACCTCCGATTATCTTTTACTGTTATACCAACTAATCACGCCCTGCAGATTCTGTATCCTGACACGTTCACCACCATGCAACATCATATCCTGCAGAAAAATAGTAAGAATCGCTCTGTCACATGAGTGACACCTATCGTGTCATCAGCTAGAAGACTCGACTTTTACCCACTAAAAATAATATTTCCTATCGTCCGCCTTCACCTTCTGACAGCAATGTAATAAAATAATAAATAATTCCAAATACAGCTATACTTCCCATCATAATACCAATCATCTGATTTACACTTACCACATTTCCATGAAATACCGGATTACAATCAAGAGTTTCTCTTATCACTTCAATCATTTCACCCGGATAATGTTTTCTCTCCATCTCCCTGAATACTCCTTGAAGCATATGATTTTTAATCAATGAAGTGGCATATGTACTCGGAAGATAAGACAGCACCTTCTGAAGACCTGACCCAAAATTTGAAATTGGCATATAAGCACCACATATAAAACCATATCCTGCACTGACAATTGTACCTACAGCCGAAAGCTGCCCCTGTGTTGTCAACGGAAAGCTAATGATACTTGAAAGCGTACTTCCAAACAGGACGAGCAATATCATATCAAATAAAACCCATAATACGTCTGCTGCATTCATATACCATCCCATTTTAAATAAATATCCCAGGCATAATACAAATGCAAGTCCATTAACCATCAAAGAATTAGCTGCTGTTGAGAGGAAATATCCTAAATAGATTTCCCCACTGCTGACCGGTGAAACATTAAAATCCTTCCTTGTTCCATTTGCCTTGTCCTGCACCATAGTCAGATTCACACAAAATGTTACAGTGATACAGCTCACTGCCATAAGTGATGCTGTCAGCTGTGCTGCTACAGTTCCATTAATGAGCTTATCCGAAATCGTGATCATATCCGGAATTGCAGCTGTAAAAGAATCTCTGAAAACCTTTGCAAGAAACGTAGCATATAGAACAATTAGAATTACAGGTGTGATCATTGATGTAAACAACATACCTTTATCTTTAAAAAACAGTTTCCTATTCCTGTTCATTAATGCCAATACTGTTCTCATCAGCGTTCACCTCCAATCTTTTCCCTGTGACTGCAAGAAATACATCATCCATACCGCCTTTTACTACTTCATAATCTGTGAATAAATCCTGATGCTCTACAATAAGCTTCGTAGCTTCCTTCGTATTTCTTACTTTTATCTGATATCCGTCACGTATTTTTTTATATTCTCTGT
>OLNC01000667.1_pt1 | contig 28974 bp, 23 predicted proteins | sample 1672011 | NCBI WGS metagenome assembly OLNC01 (sample SAMEA3136636, study PRJEB25190) | human gut metagenome | biome: human gut; feature: human-associated habitat; material: faeces | place: Austria | collected 2013 | reverse complement strand
TGTCTCGGGATTTTGCCATATTCATGGCAAAACACCTCGCGGGATATTACCTGTGAACAGTAACAAGTATAACATAAATCCCGCCAAAAGACAGTTGATTTTTTTTATTATAACAGATAGAATATCAAACATGGTAATATAAATAACATTTCAGAAGAATTTATCGAAAGGATTTGTACTATGGACAGCATCATTTTTGACGTAGACGGTACTTTGTGGGACTCCACAGAAGTCGTGGCAAAAGCCTGGAACAATTATTTACAAAAGGAAGAACATATGAATATCACTTTTACAGCAGACCAGCTCAAGGCTCTCTTCGGAAAGCCTCTGGCAGAAATTGCTGCCCTGATTTTTCCTGAACATCCTGTGGATGAGCAATCTCGCCTGATTGATGGATGTTGTGAAGCAGAGCACGCATTACTTCATATTACCGGTGCTCCTCTGTACGAAGATCTGGAAAAAGCTCTGCAGATTCTGTCCGCAAAATATCCTCTTTATATTGTCAGCAACAGCCAATGTGGTTATATTGAGCTTTTCCTTGAAAAAAACGGTTTCGGCAAATATTTCCGGGGACATCTCTGCAATGGAGATACCGGACTTGATAAAGGTTCCAATATCCGTCAGATTGCTGACCAGAATGGTTTAAAATCCCCTGTCTATATTGGAGATACCATGGGGGACTTCGAAGCATGCCGTAAAGCCGGAGTTCCTTTTATTCTTGCCGAGTATGGTTTCGGAAAAGTGCCAGAACCAGATATGCGAATCAGCAAACCGATGGATCTGATAACACTGTTTTGCTGATACTCAGACATCCGTGATTGTTTACACTTACACATAATGCGAAAAGAGCATGGAAGACTCGATTTCGATTTCTTCCATGCTCTTCTTTTGTGTAAGCATCAATTTATTTTTAGATTTTCTGTAATTATTTTTTCTTAGCACATTTGGTTTTCAGATAGAATACCAGCCATGCAAGAATTGCAAGCAGTACAACAATGTAAGCAACTTCTGCTGCAAGGCTCGTCGTATAGCTGTCTATAAGGGTTGCAACACCGATCAGAAGCAGGGCAACACCTGATCCCCATGTCATTTTTTTCTCATCGTATTTTTCTTTGCGAAGCTTTGCATTGCCGCCTTTCAACAGGATGTCTCCATGTCCTGTCAGAAGCATGACTCCGGCAATTAATGCTATCACGGCCAGAATGAGGCCAAAAGATTTATCCATCATAATTATTCTTTCTCCTGTGTTTTAGTAGAAGCAGACGATCGGCACATCATACTGTATCAGATTATACAGAACACCCGCATTTTCCGGTGGCATGTTGATACATCCGTGTGAACCGTCTGTCAGGTAAATATCTCCGCCAAACTCATCTCGCCATGAAGCATCGTGGAATCCGATTCCGCCATCAAACGGCATCCAATATTCAACCTTTGATTCGTACTCGTAAGTACCATCTGCCTTCATTGTTCCTCTGAGTACATCCGGGCTCTTCTTATAATAGAGTGTAAAGATACCGGCATGTGTCTGACGATCCGCATAGCTCATATTACCGGAAACAAAATCAGATTCAAAAATGTCGGCTCCGTTCTGATAATAGTACATATGCTGTTCACTTAAATCAACTTCAATATAAGTATTACCGAGATCATTTACTCCGTAGGCATTTGCTGTCTGTGAGAAGACCGGCTCTCTCGTCGTCTGCGTACCAGACTGAATCTCCTTACTCAGCTGCGCTGTCTCCGCGCTCTGGTCAATCTTCCATCCGTATACGGAACTGGATACATAAACTGTTCTGCCGCTTGTCGTCTGGAATTCTCTCTCCGTACCGACTGTATCATAAGTTGCTGCAAGCTGTGCCACGTAATCAGCCACATGCTGCTGGAAAGAATTGTCATCCCATACAAGCTGGCCCTTCTCGTCAAACTGCAGCCAGTCTTTGATGGTATTGCCATCGAGCGTTTCTGTACGGTCACCAAAAGTATAAGTAATACTTGCTCTCGTGTAGTTATTGCATGCTTCCAGAGCAGACTGCAGTGCCTGATCATTCTGTGTAACATCAGCGCTGACATATGCTTCCGGTGTATCCGCAAAATTAACACTTGTCTGTCCGGACTCAACAGCCGCATCCAATACCTGATATGCCTGCTTGATATTAAGCTTGCTTCCTTCCGTCTCCGGAACGATCACAAACTGTCCATCCTGAAATGCCACATATGCGTTCTCCGGTGCTGTCTGATTCTCTGCCTGGGCACAATTCAGTGATTTGAGCTGTTCCTGAAGTTTGGTCTTGTTGTAACCTGTATTCTCGGAAACAGTATAGCTCTTCTGCTCATACATACCCTTGATCCACTCATATGGCTTCTGCTGCTGCAAAAGTTTCAGTACTTCTCCGGTAGAAAGATACTGATAATCAATCTGATCTCCGGCAATTGTCTGCGGATCCAGTCCTCTTGAAGAAACCTCGATAGAATAGTCTTGAAATTTCTGCCTGAACAGATTTTCTACTTCATATGCTGTCATCTGTGAACAGTTCACACCATTGATCCATGTGCCTTCAAAAAATCTGTCGGAAAAATAATAGCTTGCCGCTGCATAGGCACAGCCACCAACCACAAGCACCATCAGAAGCAGAAGCCCAAAGATACGCCCACCTTTGTGTTTCTTTTTTCTTCCTTTCTTTTTCTGTGCCGGCTGTTCATCCATATCATCTACCGGAACATACACGACCGGACCGGGACGTGCCGATTTATGTCTTGCGGGATGAGGTCTCTCCTCATACACTGCTTCGGCCTCATCATACAGTTCTGTATCTTCTATGGATTCTTCGTCATCCTCAGTACATTCTTCACCATCATCAGGATTCTCCTCGTCCGGCTCTGTATCTTCATATTCTTCTCTTGAATCATCATACTCGCCCAGATCATCCAACCCTTCATCGTCGTCCGGTGGATCTGTCAGTCTGTCCATAACCGCATCAATACGTTCTTCCATATCTGTGCGCTCATCCGGTGCCCCTTCACCGTCAGATAATCTATCCTTAATTTCTTTGTTACTCATTTATTATACTCTCCTGAATATCAATACCTGCGTCTAATCACCCATATCATAACATTTCCAGATAATTTTCCTGTAACGTTTTTATTATAACATACTTCTGTATTTTTGCATCTTAAATTATCTCTTTTTTTATGAAATGTCAAATTTCTGTCACCGACATTCAAAGCGCGGGATACATTTCTACAGCCCGCGCTTCAAATACTCAATTATTTTGTAACTTTTATGACAGTTCTGTATACCGCCCTTCCTGCTTTTACTGTAATCACAGCACTTCCTGTTCTTATTCCTTTTACTCTGCCCCTTGCATCTACAGTTACAATTCATTTATTGGAACTTGCATAGATTATTCTGTCCTGGCAGGCAGTACAGATCTGATGACGTTTTTCTGCTTTTCCACAGTTTCCTTTGATATCAATAACAGTTTCCCAGAGATGACTGCATTTTTCGGATTTGTATCAATGAGCTCTTTCAGTCGAATCTGTGTAGAGTACTCTCTCTCTGCCTGAACATAAATCTGCGTTTCTGCACTCCAGAGAGGATTTTCTTCATCATCTTTGTCTTTTGAAATCACTCTTACGCCGACAAAAATTTCCTGATCCTGAACGTCTTTTGCCTTAATCGTCAGTGTATTGCCTTTGATATTTACATATTCAACAGCGTTTTTATCATAAGAATCTTCTATCAGTTCAAACTCATATTTCGAAAAAAGACATCTGTTACAGAAATATTGAAAATTCCTTTCTGCTGATTTCCATGGATATCTGTATAAGTAACTTCAATTTTTGTCTCTCCCGAAACAGATTCCAGTGTTGCTCCAAAATTAATATAATATTCTTCAATAACTTCTTTACCTGAAAGATCAGCCCGACACGTGAATACCTCTGTTCCGTTTATTTTTATGTATGCCCGTGCTTCAAACCAGTATTCGTCTCCTTTGTTCGCGCTTAACCATCTACAGGCTTCCTGCCTCTTCTGCTGCAAAAATTTCTTCTTCATTTTCTGATGTTTCCTGCTGCACCTGCACATCCATCTCATCTGCAAGTACCGTAAAGGAATTTCCCGCGTTTCGAGACTTTTTTGTGCATTTTCAACAGTTCCAAAACGCAAATTTAGGTAAAAAAGACCCCGGACAATTCTGGCAATCTATATTGTCAATTGCCTGAATCATCCGGGGATTTCATTATTTGCGTATATTCAGATTATTTTTCGATCAGAAGGCTTTCCCCTGTCATGTCTGCCGGCTGTTCCATTCCCATAAGCTGGATCAGTGTAGGAATGATGTCTGCAAGGCATCCGTTCTCTCTTAAGGTGTATTTCGGATCTGCATTTACGAGGATGAACGGAACCGGGTTTGTTGTATGAGCAGTCCACGGTTCACCTGTCTCATAATCGATCAGCTGCTCTGCGTTACCGTGGTCAGCGCAGATGAACATCTGTCCGTCAACTTCTTTGAGAGCTTCTACTGCTTTGCCCACGCAGCCGTCAACAGTCTCGATTGCTTTTACTGCTGCAGCCTGTACACCGGTATGACCAACCATATCCGGGTTTGCAAAGTTGATAATGATCACATCGTATTTGTCAGATTTGATCGCATCTACAAGTTTGTCGCAAACTTCCGGTGCGCTCATTTCCGGCTGAAGATCATAAGTAGCAACCTTCGGAGATTTTACAAGGATTCTGTCCTCACCTTTGTTTGGCTCTTCTACGCCACCGTTGAAGAAGAAAGTAACGTGAGCGTATTTCTCTGTCTCAGCGATACGAACCTGTGTCATATCGTGAGCTGCAAGGTATTCGCCAAATGTATTCTGAAGCAGTACTTTGTGGAATGCAACCAGCTTGTTCTGAATCGTCTCATCGTAGTCTGTGAAACAAACATATGTGAGGTCAAGTTTCTTTGCTCTCTCGAAGCCTTTGAACTCATCATCACAGAATGCTCTGGTGATCTCACGCGCACGGTCAGGACGGAAGTTGAAGAATACAACGGAATCTTTGTCCTGAATGGTTGCAACCGGTTTGCCGTCTTTTTCGATTACAGTCGGAAGTACGAATTCATCTGTCTTGTCAGCATCGTAGGAAGCCTGAACTGCAGCTGCTGCGTCTGTACCTTTGACACCTTCGCCTTCAGTCAGTGCTTTGTATGCAAGTTCTACACGATCCCAGCGATTATCTCTGTCCATTGCATAGTAACGTCCGGAAACAACACCGATCTCACCAACACCAATCTCCTTCATCTTTGCTTCAAGCTGTTCAATGAATTCTTTACCGGATGCCGGAGGTGTATCACGTCCGTCGAGGAAGCAGTGCACATAAACCTTCTTCAGACCTTCTCTCTTAGCCATCTCAAGCAGTGCATAGAGATGTGTGTTGTGGCTGTGTACACCACCATCGGAAAGAAGTCCCATGAAGTGGATAGCAGAATCATTGTCTTTTGCATTCTTCATTGCTGCAAGAAGTGCTTCATTCTTGAAGAAATCACCATCGTTGATCTCTTTTGTGATTCTGGTAAGTTCCTGATATACAATACGGCCTGCGCCCATATTCATATGACCTACCTCAGAGTTACCCATCTGTCCGTCCGGAAGACCAACTGCAAGTCCGCTGGCATTTCCTTTTACGAATGGATATTCTGCCATTAATTTATCCATAACAGGAGTCTTTGCTTCGTAGATTGCATTTCCCTCATGTTTGTCATTCAGGCCATAACCATCCAGGATCATTAAAACGGTTGGTTTTTTACTCATAATATTCTCCTTCTGTTGTATAGTTTTTCTGCATATCAATACAGTATTTACCTGTATGTTTTTTCCTATTATATAGTACCAAAAATTTAGAATTTTTCAAGGATTTTATCGGAAAAGCTCTGTGGAATCGCAGATAGTTTATCCTTTGTATTCTTCTGAAGCTGTTCCAGCCAGCCGCCGCAGATCGCGGTCAGAAGTTCCTGCATCATTCCTCTTGATTCCGGTGCAAATTTATCCAGTCGTTTTACCATAGCTGCCAGACTTTTAAGTCCGCCTGACTGCACTTCACTTAAGTTTTCGTATCCGGACGCCTGCAAAGTTGCAAAGAGATCTTCGATCAGAAGACGCTTCTGCTCCGTGTCCATTCCGTCAATCCATTTGTGAAGTATCTCGATAAAACGAAGCGCTGTTTTATTCAGGCTGTCTCGTCTGACAAGACCCGGCCCCTGCACCTCCCAGGAAAAGCCATCGTGCTGAAGAAGTCCTCTGCTGGTGCTTGCCACAATAATCGGCTGTTTTTCATGTTCGAGAAGTGTTCCTATGATGGAATATTCCGGGATGATCCGGATGATCTTCGACATCATCTCTGCTGTCTCGGGAGATTCCTGAAATTCCTTTGAAAATCCCGGCCCGTCGTTCGAATATATTTCCAGAATCTTATCGTGCGCACTTTTGCACATGACTGAGCCATAAATCGCAAGATTTCCACCCTTTGAGTGTCCGCCTGCCCGCAGCATCCCGTAAGCTTCGTCAGAAATCCGCTGCATGTATTCAACTGCACGTTCCTGAGCAGGAACGACACCGGTGCTTAAATTGAAGTCTTCTTTCCAGCCTATAATGGTATCATCCGTGCCGCGGAAAGAAACGTAAGAAGTTCCGTCATCCAGAACGATCTCCACAGCCGAAAACTGCTGTTCTGCTTCTGTGACGATCTCATTGACATAGTTTCGGATCACACAATTGCCAAATCGGACGGATTTCGCCATTTCAAACATCATAAACGGCGCCAGGCGGATAAATGATTTATCCGCCTCCAGTTCTTTTATCGTGTGTAATTTCTTAAATTCTTTGACCAGTTTTTTCAGTTCTATCCCCTTTTGCCCGGACACTGCCGGAATCCCGTCGAGATTCACATACGAAAAACAGGCAAGAATCAGGTTATCCACCTCATTAAACGGGGACTGCGCAAAAGAAAGATCACCTCTCCAGCTGATATAATCCATAATATTTCCCATAAGCTTCTCCTTCTCGAAAACAACTTAAGGTATAATTTTTATTTTATTCTCCGTACACACGAAGCATGCTGCTGATCTTACGTACAGAGCTTCTTCCGCTCAGTTCTTCCATTGCAGTACGGAAATCTCCCTCTCGAACTTTTGCCGTGATCACAACTACTTCTGCGCTTCCTTCATCTCTTGCTGCTTTCTGGATGATCTGAGCCACACTGACACCATATTTTGCAAATACTGCGGTCATCTCAGCCAGTACACCACAGCGGTCTTCTACGATCAGTCTCATAAAGTAACGGTTGCAGGTATCTGCCATTTTTTTCACCGGAAGTTCTTTGTAGCAGGTACATCCGATACGTGCACAGCAATTTGCCTGAATATTTCTTACGATTTCAAAAAGATCCCCGACTACCGCACTTGCTGTCGGTAATTCTCCTGCGCCACGGCCATAGAACATTGCATTCTCTACTGCATCACCGTTTACAAATACTGCATTGTAGGAATCATTGACAGATGCAAGCGGATGGCTGCTCGGAATCAGCATCGGGCATACATAAGCTTCCACTCCGTCTTCTGTATTCTTTGCAACTCCGAGGAGTTTTATGTCACATCCCATTTCTTTAGCATATTTGATATCTTTGGCTGTGATCTTTGTGATTCCCTCGATATAAACATCATCAAATACAACTCTGGAATTAAACGCTACGGATGCAAGGATTGCTACCTTACGTCCGGCATCCAGACCTTCGATATCTGCAGTCGGGTCTGCCTCGGCATAACCCAGCTCTGTAGCAAGGGCAAGGGCATCTTTGAATTCCATACCATCCTGTGTCATCTTTGTGAGGATAAAGTTGGTCGTTCCGTTGACGATTCCCATTACTTCTGCCATATGATTGCCTGCCAGACATTCTTTCAGCGGACGGATGATCGGAATTCCACCGGCTACTGCTGCCTCAAACAGGAAATCTACATGGTTTGCTTCTGCTGCATCAAGAAGTTCTTTTCCATGAGCTGCAATCAGGTCTTTGTTGGCTGTTACTACATGTTTGCCGGCATTTAATGCGTCAAGTATGTAGGTTCTTGCCGGTTCGATTCCACCGATCAATTCAATTACAATATCTATTTCTGGATCTTTTACGATCTCGTCCCAGTTGTTTGTCAGAATCTCAGAATTTTTTACCTTTGATGCTACTTTTTGCAGATTACGTACCAGAATCTTACTGATCTCAAGCTGACTTCCAAGCTTCGGGATCATCTCCTCTTTCTGCTTTTCCAGTACTTTATATACGCCGGTTCCTACTGTACCAAATCCCAGAAGGGCTGCACGAATCACTTTTTTCTCCATTTTGGAATGGCTCCTTTCTCCTCGTCCCTTAAAGTTCAGGGATTATTCTTACCATGTGTCTAATAGTATGGTATAAAATGGATTTTGTCAAGCGCGGACATTTGTACGTGTACGAAAACATAAAGTAAAAAAAGCCAGATACCTCTGACCAATGCGGTTTGAAGTATCTGGCTGTATATTCTTGTATGAATTATTTGTAGTTTACGATTTTTCCGAAGTCTGGTTTGAGGGAAGCTCCACCAACAAGACCACCGTCGATATCGCCCATTGCAAACAGTTCTGCTGCATTTCCTGCATTTACAGATCCGCCGTACTGGATACGGATAGCTGCTGCTGTGTCTGTATCATAGATTTCTGCTACGCAGTCACGGATGCCTTTGCAGATTTCCTGAGCCTGTTCGCTTGTTGCTGTTTTGCCTGTTCCGATAGCCCAGATTGGCTCGTAAGCGATAACCATAGTCTTAGCCTGATCTGCAGTTACATTCTGAAGACCAACTTTAACCTGCTGACGAATCCAGTCCATTGTGATGCCCTGTTCTCTCTGCTCAAGAGATTCTCCACAGCACATGATTGGTGTGATGCCATGTTCGAAAGCTTTCAGGACTTTCTTGTTAACGTCTTCGTTTGTTTCTCCGAAGTAATCTCTTCTTTCGGAATGTCCGAGGATAACGTATTTAACGCCTGCATCTACGAGCATAGCCGGAGCAATCTCGCCTGTGTATGCACCTTTTTCTTCGAAGTACATGTTTTCAGCTGCTACAGCGATGTTTGTGCCTTTGCAGGCTTCAACTACAGGAACGATGTCGATAGCCGGTACACCGAATACTACGTCAACTTCGTCGTTCTGTACGAGTGGTTTCAGAGTTTCAACTAATTTAACTGCTTCGCTTGGAGTCATGTTCATTTTCCAGTTTCCAGCGATAATTTTCTTTCTTTCCATTTTCTTATCTCCTAATTTTTATTTATTACTGTATATATCTTTTCGTAATAAGCTGCGGATATGGAAATTCGATTCACTAAATCGCACTATTTCCCGCCATACATGTTCGCCTCGCACTAAATTCACACTGCGTCTCTGACTTGTGTTCATTAAGAGCGGCGAACCAAGTAAACGCTAAGTTCTGTCTGCGCCTGCGGCTTGCCAATCACTAAGCTTTTTACTTGTCGTTAGCTGCTGCTACGCCTGGTAACTCTTTTCCTTCGAGGAATTCCAGAGAAGCACCGCCACCTGTGGAGATGTGAGTCATCTTGTCGCCATAGCCAAGGATGTTGACTGCAGCAGCGGAATCACCACCACCGATGATTGTTGTAGCTTCTGTCTCAGCAAGAGCTTTGGCAACTGCTTCTGTACCATGAGCAAAATTCGGCATTTCGAAACAGCCCATTGGTCCGTTCCAAACAACTGTCTTAGCATCTTTTACAGCATCACAGAAGATTTTCTCTGTCTCTGTTCCGATGTCCATTCCTTCCCAGCCATCCGGAATACATCCACGTTTTACGATCTGGATGTTGCAGTCATTGGAGAAATCATCTCCGATTCTGTTGTCAACCGGAAGAAGAAGCTTAACACCTTTTTCTTCTGCTTTCTTAAGCATGTCTAATGCATACTGAAGGTAATCGTCCTCGCAGAGGGATTTACCGATATGTCCGCCAAGTGCTTTAGAGAATGTGTAAGACATACCACCACCAATGATCAGAGTATCAACTTTATCAAGAAGGTTGTTGATAACAGAGATCTTGCTGGAAACTTTAGCTCCGCCAAGGATAGCTACGAATGGTCTTTCCGGATTGTTTACAGCGTTTCCGAGGAAATCGATCTCTTTCTGCATCAGATATCCAACTACTGCTGTATCTACATATTTGGTAACACCAACGTTAGAGCAGTGAGCTCTGTGAGCTGTACCAAATGCGTCGTTTACAAATACGTCACAAAGAGAAGCAAGTTCTTTGCTGAATTCATCACCATTCTTTGTCTCTTCTGCACGATAACGAGTATTCTCAAGAAGAATGATCTCGCCGTCTTTCATATCAGCTACTGCTGCTTTTACTGTGTCATCTACAACAACCGGGCTCGGAACAAATTTAACTTCCTGACCGAGAAGCTCTGTGAGACGTTTTGCAACAGGTGCAAGAGAAAGTTCCGGTTTCGGCTCTCCCTTCGGTTTTCCAAGGTGGGAGCAAAGGATAATCTTTCCACCATCTGCAACAAGCTTCTTGATTGTAGGAAGAGCTGCTACCAGACGGTTCTCATCTGTAATTTTACCGTCCTGCAGAGGTACATTGAAGTCACATCTTACGAGGACTTTCTGGCCTTTTACGTTGATGTCATCAACAGATTTCTTATTCAGCATCTTGTTATGCCTCCTTATAAATATTTAACTTTATACAGACAAAAAGGCCCGGTCCTATTCAAGACCGGACCCTTCTCTGAGTCTTATTCATATGTGTCAGACAACTGATATCTGTCACATCTGAGTGCTACTCGGCTTCTAATTAAGCGTTCAGAAGTTTGCCAAAGTGTTTGATTGTACGAACCATCTGGCTTGTGTAGGAGTTTTCATTGTCATACCATGAAACAACCTGTACTTCTGTTGTGCCATTCTCAAGTGGAAGAACCATTGTCTGAGTAGCATCGAACAGAGAACCAAATCTCATACCAACGATATCGCTGGATACGATTTCATCTTCGTTGTATCCGAAGGATTCATTAGAAGCTGCTTTCATAGCTGCGTTGATCTGTTCTTTTGTTACGTTTCCTTCAACAACTGCTGTTAAGATTGTTGTAGAACCTGTTGGGGTAGGAACACGCTGAGCAGATCCGATTAATTTGCCGTTCAGTTCCGGGATAACAAGACCGATAGCTTTTGCAGCACCTGTGCTGTTCGGAACGATGTTAACTGCAGCTGCACGGGATCTTCTCAGATCGCCTTTTCTCTGCGGTCCGTCAAGTGTCATCTGATCGCCTGTGTAAGCGTGGATTGTGCACATGATACCGGATTTGATCGGTGCAAGATCGTTAAGAGCCTTAGCCATTGGTGCAAGGCAGTTTGTAGTACAGGATGCAGCGGAGATGATTTTATCTTCGTTTGTAAGACCTTCATGGTTTACATTGTAAACGATTGTCTTAAGGTCGTTTCCAGCCGGAGCGGAAATAACAACATGTTTAGCACCTGCATCGATATGAGCCTGAGCTTTGTCTTTGGATGTATAGAAACCTGTGCACTCAAGAACTACGTCTACACCGATTTCTCCCCAAGGAAGTTCTGCAGCGTTAGCTTTTGCATAGATTTTGATTTCTTTTCCGTCAACTGTGATGGAATCTTCGCCTGCTTCTACTTTGTCAGCCAGAGCGTATCTTCCCTGAGTTGAGTCATATTTTAATAAGTGAGCCAGCATTTTCGGGGATGTAAGGTCGTTAATAGCAACGATTTCAAATCCTTCTGCTCCAAACATCTGACGGAAAGCCAGACGACCGATACGGCCAAATCCGTTAATTGCAACTTTTACTGCCATGATAAATTCCTCCTATGAATTAAATGGTTGATTTACGGCGTTTGTTAAAGAAACGTCAACCTATTGCATATTGTATCGAATCTTGTACAAAAATTCAAGACCATTTTATAAAAAAACATGATAAAAATGTTTTAATATAGAAATGAAACCATAGCAGGAACTATTTTTACATGCTATAATAATGTCAGTCCATGCAAAGGAGGATACAAAAATGTCAAATCAGATCTTATGGGACTGCCATATGCATTCTTCTTTTTCTGCTGACTCAGACACATCTATGGAAGATATGATCCATGAGGCGATCCGACGTAATCTCTCCGGCATCTGTTTTACAGAGCATCTGGATCCTGATTACCCACCAACACCGGATAATGAAACATTTGAGCTTGATCTGGACGGATACAGAGAGACGCTTTTCTCACTTCAGGAGAAATACCGTTCAAAACTGAATATACATTTCGGCATTGAGCTGGGACTGCAGCCACATCTCGCCGATTCTTTGAACGAACTTCTTAAGACAATACCTTTTGATTTCGTGATTGGTTCTTCTCATGTGGTTCATGGTTATGATCCATATTATGGAGTATTTTTTGAAAATCGTGAGGAATCCGCGTGTTACCGTGAATATTTTGAATCTATTCTTGAGAATCTTAACGCTTTTTCCGGAATGGATGTTTACGGACATATTGACTATATAGTCCGCTATGGTCCGAATCAAAACAGAGAATATTCCTATGAACGTTATCAGGATATTCTGGATGAGATCCTGCGCACAGTCATTGACAAAAATCTCGGAATCGAGCTGAATACAGGTGGTTTTCATTATGGTCTCGGGGAGCCGAATCCATGCCGTGCCGTCATCCGCCGTTATCGTGAACTTGGCGGCGAGATCATCACGGTCGGAGCCGATGCACATGCCCCGGACAAAATCGCCTATGATTTTGATCAAGCTGCTGCCATACTTGCAGAAAGTGGCTTTAAATACTATACTGTATTCCAAAACCGCAAGCCGGAATTTATTAAATTATAGCTATTAATTAATTTTCAGATAAAGATACAAAAGGAGGCTATTTATTATGGCAAAAAAACGTCTTCAGAAAAAGCGTGAAGCTGCCAGAGCTTCTGCGGCACAGACTGCCGCACCAAAAGCAGAACCCATCAAAAAAGTAACCAAAACCGTCGAACCTTTAAAGGTGGAAACGAAAAAGACCGAACCGGTTAAGGTAGAAACCAAGAAGACTGATGCTGTCAAAGTCGAGACAAAAAAGACCGAACCGATTAAAGTTGAGACTAAGAAGGCTGATGCTGTCAAAGTTGAAACAAAAAAGACCGAACCGATTAAAGTTGAGACTAAGAAAGCTGATGCTGTCAAAGTCGAGACTGCAAAATCCGATCCGGTCAGACTTGAAAATAAACGCGATGACAACAGAATTTACTGTGAACGTCTTGCCCGCCATCTCGACGAACTGAAATGGCTCTACTGTGAACTGTATCAGGACAATCCATATGTCACAATGCACCTGAACGATCTTCTGAAAGTACTCAAGAAGTTCTACGACATGCGTGGCGATGCCCTGAAAGAATCTGATCTGAAACGCGAAAAAGATCCGACATGGTACAAGCGCAATGCTCTTACCGGTATGATGATGTATGTCAATGCATTTGCCGGTACTCTTTCTAATCTGGAATCCAAACTGGATTATGTTCAGGAATGCAATGTTAATTATCTGCATCTGATGCCGCTTCTTGACTCCCCGAAAAGACGCAGCGACGGCGGTTATGCGGTTGCTGATTTCCGTAAAGTCCAGGAAGAACTCGGAACCATGGATGATTTTGCAGATCTGACTGCTGCCTGCCACAAACGTGGCATTAACGTCTGCCTGGATTTCGTCATGAACCATACATCCGAAGATCACGAATGGGCAAAACGTGCCCGAAATGGAGAAAAAGAATATCAAGACCGTTACTTCTTCTTTGACAACTATGATATTCCTTCTTTATATGAGCAGACCTGCCCGGAAGTTTTCCCTACTACTGCACCTGGCAACTTTACCTGGCTGGAAGATCTTCATAAGCATGTTATGACTACCTTCTATCCTTATCAGTGGGATCTGAATTACCGCAATCCGATTGTTCTCAATGAAATGATCTTTAATATGCTGTATCTTGCCAACCAGGGTGTGGATATCGTTCGTCTGGATGCTGTACCATATATCTGGAAACAGCTTGGAACCAACTGCCGCAATCTTCCACAGGTTCACACCATTGTACGTATCATGCGTATGGTCTGCGAGATTGTATGCCCGGGCATACTTCTTCTCGGAGAAGTTGTTATGGCTCCTGAAAAGGTTGTTCCATACTTCGGAACTGTCGAGAAACCAGAATGCCATCTGCTGTACAATGTAACAACTATGGCAAGCACCTGGCACACAGTTGCAACCAAAGATGTTTCTCTGCTGCGCCGCCAGCTGGATATCATCTCAAACCTTCCAAGAAACTACGTATTCCAAAATTATCTCCGCTGCCATGACGATATCGGATGGGGACTGGATTATGAATATCTGGAAAACTTCGGTATTCAGGAAGTACCTCATAAGAAATACCTGAATGATTTCCTTACAGGAAAATATCCGAATTCATTTGCACGAGGAGAACTTTATAACGATGATCCACGTCTTGGTGATGCAAGACTCTGTGGAACTACTGCTTCTCTCTGCGGTATTGAACGTTTTGGATTTGAAGGAAATCAGGAGGGTGTAGACAAAGCTGTCCGTTATGACATTACACTGCATGCATTTATGCTTTCCCAGTCCGGTATCCCGGTAATTTACAGTGGTGACGAGATCGGTCAGGTAAATGATTATACTTACAAAGATGATCCTGAAAAAGCTGCCGATTCCCGTTATCTCCACAGAGGAAACTTTGACTGGAAACTGGCTGAAAACCGTCATGATCCGGCTACTGTACAGGGCAAACTCTTCCCTGCACTTGATAAGCTGGAACATATACGTACCAGTCACAGCGTATTTAACAGCAATGTACCGTTTCATACCATCGACACATGGGATAATTCAATTCTTGCTTTTGTACGTGAAAATGATGAAGAGAAATTTATCGGAATCTACAACTTCAGCGAAAACGATAAAGTAGCCTGGATCAATGAGGAAGACGGCATGTACACAGACCTCATTTCCGGTCGTGAACTGGAAGCCAAAGGCGTGCAGATTCCGGCATTCGGATGCTACTGGCTGTGCAGAAGTAAGAAATAAACGTTTTTCCATAAAACTATGCCAAAAGGCTCCGGTCATGATGACCGGAGCCTTTCTTAATGTCTTATTGTTAATATCCTATTCTGGATATCATATATTCTATTGACGAAGTTTGTCGATGAATCCGGTAAAGCGTCCCGGGGTTTCCTGATCCAGCGAACGGGCATAAATGCCTTTCAGCCAGACCGTGATCACATCGATCAATACCGGTGCAAATGTCATCAGTATAAATACAAGGATGATCATGCCGAAGTCCAGAGAACCAAGCGAAAGCAGTTTCTGGAAAATAACAGCCGCTGAAAAGAAAATAAACTGCATACCGTAGATAATCACCTTGCGATACGTATTAAGCGGTGCATAGACTGTTTTTAATGCTGCCATGTAATTCCATCCTGTCACAAGGACGCATGCGGTATTCAGCATTGCCATAGAATGATATACATTCTGGCAGACAAGCATTACTGCAAATACACAGAATGTGATCGTAATCGCTGCCGGAAAAGCATTGATAAATACATGTCGTAAAAACGTATGGTCAATCTTTTCGTAGTTATTCTCCTGTGCAAGAAGAAATGTCGGAATACCAACCGCACATGCACTGATCAGTGACATCTGAATCGGCTCAAACGGATATGCATTTCCGAAAAAGATCGTCAGCAGAGACAACATAACAGAAAACATCGTCTTGATCAGGAACATCGATGCTGCTGTACGGATATTGTTTACAACCCTTCGCCCCTGATTTACGATATGTGGCATAGAAGCAAAGTTCGAATCCAGAAGTACCACATTCGCAATATTCTTTGCCGCATCACTGCCCTGCGCCATTGCAATACTGCAGTCCGCTTCTTTCAGGGCAAGTACGTCATTGACACCATCACCGGTCATCGCAACTGTATGACCCTGAGACTGTAATGCCTGTACCATTGCTTTCTTCTGCTGTGGTGTCACACGCCCGAACACGCTGTACTGTGCCACTGCATCCTGTAATTCTTCCTCAGTTGTCAGTGTTGTCGCATCTACATAGCTGTCCGCATTCTTAAGTCCGGCACGTCTCGCAATCGCAGCAACTGTCACCGGATCATCACCGGAAATTACTTTCAGGTCAACTTCCTGGCTGTCAAAGAAAGCCAACGTATCCGGTGCTTCTTCACGAATTACATCGGTAAGAAGCATCAGAGCCAGCGGTTCCAGCCCTTCCGGAAGTTCTGTCCCTTCCACATTCTGAGAACTATGTGCAAGTACAAGCACTCGCAGTCCTTCTTCTGCATAAGCCTGACATTTCTCCGTCAGTTCTTCATTATCCTCCGGAAACAAAAACTGCGCTGCTCCCATCAGATAAGTGCCTTTTTCTTCAAAAACGGCACCACTGTATTTACGGTCAGAAGAGAACGGAATCACATGTTCCAGCGTCATGTCCTGCTTTGCCGGAAAACGCTTACGAAGTGCATCAATCGTCGCATTCTGATCTTTGAGCACGTACATCATGTTACCCATGATGGTGTCGATGTCATCCGTAAATGCAGGATCTGTCTGTACCTGCTCTTCTGCCTCCGGGCTTTCTGCGGACTCAGGCTCTGTCGCAGCTGTCTCAACTCGTCCTGTACTTACATATGGTTCCACGCGCTCGACGCACATTGTTCCTTCTGTGATCGTTCCGGTCTTGTCCAGACAGAGTGTATCGACTCTTGCAAGTGTCTCGATACAGTAAAGCTCCTGTACAAGTGTCTTTTTATTTGCAAGTACAAGTGCACCGAGGGTCAGCGCAACACTTGTCAGAAGGACAAGTCCCTCAGGAATCATTCCCAGGACTCCGGCTACCATGCTCACTACAGAATCTCTAAATGTATCACCTACGATATAATACTGCTTATAAAATAACAGTGCACCGAGCGGCACAATAATAATACTGATTACTTTAAGGATCGCATTCAGGGAATTTTTCAGTTCGGAATTGTGTCGTTTAAATTCCTTCGCTTCGCTGGTGATCTGTGCTGCGTAATTATCCTTTCCTACATGAATAATCTGGCAGCACGCTTCTCCTGATGTTACAAAACTTCCGGAAAAAAGTTCGTCTCCTTCACTCTTCGGAAGATTATCCGATTCTCCCGTAAGCAATGATTCGTTTACTTCCAGGCTGCCTTCCAGTATGCAGGCATCTGCCGGCACCTGATCACCGGTCTTAAGACAGACCACGTCATCAAGCACCAGTTCTTCCGTCGGAACGGTCCATTTCTGTCCTTCACGGATAACAACGGATTTTCTGGCTGTAAGAATTGCCAGCTTATCGATTGTTTTTTTGGCACGGATCTCCTGAGCAATACCAATCAGCGTATTAATGATAATGATACATACAAAAAACGCATTTTTGTAAGAGCCCACCATAAGGACCAGTACCAGAAGTACAAGGTTCAGAAAGTTGAAAAATGTCAGTGTGTTTTCTCTGACGATCTGCTTATAGGTACGCGTATTCGGATTTTCATCCGCATTGACCTTTCCCTCCGCAATTCGCTCATTTACCTGTTCGTCTGTAAGTCCTGTCAACCTTTCACCTCACAATCAGCCACAGTTATTAATACTCTTCTTCCTCTTCGCCTTCGCTGATATCAGACTTCGGTTTGTCCAGTCCTTCAATCACGATGCCGTGTTTCTGTGCATAGTCCCACAGTGCAGCATGAATTGCCTCTTCTGCAAGAAGGGAGCAGTGTACTTTAACCGGCGGAAGTCCGTCCAGAGCTTCCATAACGGCTTTATTTGTAATCTGCATTGCTTCTTCGATAGTCTTACCTTTTACCATTTCTGTAGCCATACTGCTTGTTGCAACAGCTGCACCACAGCCGAATGTTTTGAATTTGCATTCTTTGATGATATGTGTCTCATCGTCGATATCAAGGAACATTCTCATGATATCTCCGCATTTTGCATTACCAACCGTTCCTACACCGCTGGCGTCTTCGATTTCTCCTACATTTCTCGGATGCTGAAAATGATCCATTACTTTTTCGCTGTACATAATATTTAATCCTCCTGTTATTGTCTTTTGTCTACCGTAAATACTATTTAGATTTTGTTATTTACTTCTGGTTTTTCATGAAGTCTTCATACAGTGGAGACATGCTTCTCAGATACTGTACGATTTCTTTCAGTTTATCTACTGTAAATTCCAGATCTTCTTTGGTTGTCTCTTCGCTTAAGGTAAGTCTCAGAGAACCGTGTGCGATCTCATGAGGCAGCCCGATTGCCAGAAGTACATGAGACGGGTCAAGGGAACCGGATGTGCATGCAGATCCGCTTGATCCGCAGATGCCGTTCTGATCAAGCATCAGAAGCATGGACTCACCTTCAATGAACTGGAAGCTTACATTAACGTTGTTCGGAAGTCTCTTCACTCTGTCACCGTTCAGTCTGGAGTATGGGATTTCAGTAGTAAGACGATTAATCAGGTAATCTCTCAGTTCGATTTCTTTTTCTGTACGTTCTTTCATGTTTTTCATTGCACGTTCTGCTGCTGCGCCGTACCCTACGATTCCCGGAACGTTTTCTGTACCGGCACGACGTTTACGCTCCTGTGCACCGCCATGTACGAAGGATTTGATCTTTACGCCTTTACGGATATAAAGGAAACCGATTCCTTTTGGTCCGTTGATCTTGTGTCCGCTGGAACTCAGCATATCAATGTTGTATTCATCTACATCGATCGGAACCTGACAAAATGCCTGTACTGCATCTGTGTGGAACAGAATGCCGTGTTCTCTGGCAATACGTCCGATCTCTTTGATTGGCTGAATAGATCCGATCTCGTTGTTTGCAAACATTACAGAAATCAGGATAGTCTCCGGTGTGATTGCCTTTTCCAGTTCGTCCAGACGTACGATACCATTCTCATCTACGTCAAGATATGTGATCTTTGCACCTCTTTCTTTTTCGAGGTATTCACATGTATGAAGAATAGCATGATGCTCAATCTTTGTTGTAATAATGTGATTTCCTTTTGATTTGTATGCTTCAAAAGTAGCCTTCAGTGCCCAGTTATCCGCTTCACTTCCACCTGCTGTAAAATAAATTTCTTCTTTTTTTGCATTCAGAACATCCGCGATCTGCTGTCTTCCTTTTGTTACTGCTTCTTTGCTCTTCTGGGCAAAATCATAAATACTGGACGGGTTTCCATAAAATTCAGAAAAATACGGAAGCATTGCATCAAGAACTTCCGGTGCAGTTTTTGTTGTGGCTGCGTTATCCAGATATATTAATTTACTCATATTTTTTCCTCCTGCTTAAAAAATGAATTTTACATTTTTTCTTTTTGTTTTTTCCGGCTTTCTTCTATCAACTGATCCAGCATCATGGTATCTACCGCCTGTGTAATACTGTCGTTGATTCGTTTCCACACATATTTCGTCACACATATATCATGATTTTCGCAGGTGCTCTCGTCTTCCATGCCGGAACACTGTGCTGCTTCAAGGCTTCCCTCAAGGACTCTCAGGACATCGCCAACAGAAATCTCTGCTGCCGGACGTCCCAGGCGATATCCGCCACCGGCGCCTCTGGTACTCTCCACCAGACCTGCCTTCTTAAGCTTCGCCATCAGCTGTTCAAGATAGCTGTCCGAAATATTCTGCCGACTTGCAATACTCTGAATGGAAACGGCTTCTGTTTCACAATGCAAGCCCAAATCGATCAAAGCTTTCAGACCATATCTTGCTCTTGTTGACAGTTTCATCCACTCACCTCTTTAATTCCTAGTGTTTTCGTCGGATTTATTTCAATTCATACTTTAGCAGAAAGGAATCGGTCTGTCAAGGAGGTTTTATGCATATACTGACAAAAAAGCAGCCAGGTAATTTTTATGTCAAAAAAGCGTTTTTTTGCAGGAACTTTTCTGCTTTCCGCGGCCGGTATCATCAGCCGGATCATGGGCTTTTTCTATAGGATATTCCTTTCACAGACAATTGGTTCCAGAGGGCTTGGTCTGTACCAGCTTGTTGTTCCATTGCAGCATATGGTACTTGCAGTGACAACCTCAGGCATCCAGACTGCGCTCTCACGAACAGTTGCCTCCCAGACTGCTTTAACGAAAAAAAAGGAAGCCGGGGATTCTTTTTGCGTCGGTACACTTTTTGCATTCGTGCTTTCCTTTGTGGCTATGTGGATCTTTTACACTTTTGCCGGCTGGTTTGCCGGAGAGATTCTGAAAGAACCGGAAACCGAAGCACTGATCCGGATCATGGCATGCAGTTTTCCATTTGCCTCCCTGCATGCCTGCATCAGCAGTTACTACCTGGGTCGCAAACAGGCCGGTTATCCTGCCTTTACCCAGATTCTGGAACAGACCGCACGCATCCTTTCTTCCTGTATCCTGGTAAAAATTTTTCTGTCACGGAATATCGAAGTTACTGCCTGGATTGCCGTTACCGGCGCCCTGATTGCAGAATTCACCGCAGCATTGTCATCGCTGCTTTTTTTAAGTCTGCATTTTCACGCAGAAAATTATTCTTTTTTCCATATAAAAGCACCCTTTCACAAACTCTCCGAAATTACTGCCACAGCCTTTCCGCTGACACTCAATCGTCTTCTCCTCTCAGTTCTCGCCGCGATCGAAGTCGTACTGATTCCACAGCGATTACGTATGTATGGATTTTCCCAGAGTAATGCTCTGAGTCTGTACGGAATTTTTACAGGTATGGCTCTTCCCTGCATCCTGTTCCCATCCACGGTCACAAATTCCGCAGCTGTCATGCTCACGCCGTCTGTCGCAGAATTGCAGACGTTAGGAGCTCACCGGCGTATTCGTTACATAGCCAGCCGTGCATGTGCCGCCTGTTTTCTGATCGGTACTGCCTGCACGGGTCTTTTCTACTTTTTCGGCCCGTTTGCAGGAAAACTTCTGTTTCATGAAGTTACAGCCGGAAACTGCATCCGTACACTTTCCTTTGTCTGTCCTTTTTTGTATACAAACATCACGCTTACAAGCATCCTGAACGGACTCGGAAAAACCGGAGCAACGCTTCTTCACAATGCAGCAGGAAGCCTTATCCGCATCCTGTTTGTATTATTTGCAATTCCACTGATTGGTATACGTGGGTATCTTTACGGATTGCTTCTCAGTGAAATGCTCTTAAGTATTATGCATATTAATACACTTTATCATATAAAATCCTGAAGATTCCGACAAAATACGTACCTTTCTCTATCGACAATTACTTAACAATCATATATAATAAGCCTGATATATCCAATTGAAAACGCGTTGGACACGAGGAGGAAAATATGGGATTCACTTTTTTAAAGAAACTGCCTACACCTGCCGAAATACGCAATCAGTATCCCATTGATACTGCCATTCAGGAATTAAAGACAAAAAGAGATCAGGAAATCCGTGATGTTTTTACCGGGAAATCCGATAAATTTCTTGCCATCATCGGACCTTGTTCTGCGGACAACGAAGATGCTGTATGTGACTATCTTCTCCGTCTCCGCAAAGTTCAGGAAAAAATCGAAGATAAAGTTCTGATCATTCCGAGAGTTTATACAAATAAACCACGTACAACAGGCGAAGGTTACAAGGGTATGGTTCACCAGCCAGATCCGGAAAAAGCTCCGGATATGCTTGCCGGTCTGATTGCCATCCGTAAGATGCACATCCACGCCATCCAGGAAAGTGGTTTCACCTGTGCAGATGAAATGCTTTATCCTGAAAACTACCGTTACCTTTCCGACATTCTCTCTTATGTCGCTGTAGGTGCACGTTCCGTAGAAGATCAGCAGCATCGACTTACCGTCAGCGGTATGGATGTACCTGCCGGAATGAAAAACCCGACCAGTGGTAATTACAGTGTTATGCTCAACTCAGTTGTTGCAGCTCAGGGATCTCACCGCTTTATCTACAGAAGCTGGGAAGTTGAAACAGCCGGAAATCCTCTGGCACACACCATTCTCCGCGGTGCCGTAAACAAACACGGAGAGGCGATTCCGAACTACCATTACGAAGATCTCCGTCTTCTGTGGGAAAAATATCAGGAAAAGAACCTGCAGAACCCTGCAGTCATCGTTGATACCAACCACTCCAATTCCAACAAGCAGTATGAACAGCAGGTTCGTATTGCAAAAGAAGTTCTCCACAGCCGTATGGTCGATCCGGAACTTCATAAACTGGTCAAAGGCTTCATGATTGAAAGTTACATCGAGCCGGGCAGCCAGAAAATCGGTGGTACACATATTTACGGAAAATCCATCACAGATCCTTGTCTTGGATGGGAAGAATCCGAAAAACTGCTTTACACTATCGCAGAAATGTGCTGATAAATCAGCAAAAGGACCTGCTATTCGGCAGGTCCTTACTTATGATTCAATGTCTCGGGTGCGCCTTCATATACACATCTCTCATCTTCGAAACGTTCAGTCCCAGATAAATCTGTGTCGATGAAATATCTGCATGTCCCAGCATTTCCTGTACACTCTTTACATCCGCCCCGTTCTGCAGCATATGTGCCGCAAAAGAATGGCGAAGTGTATGCGGTGTGATATCTCTGTGGATTCCGGCATCTGCCGCATATCCTTTCAATACTTTCCAAAATCCCTGTCTGCTCATGGATTTCCCGGAGCAGTTCGTAAACAGTGCACTCTCATTTGTATCTTTTGTAAAAAAGCCTCTGGAATGCTCCATATATTGCAAAATCGCATTACGGCTGACATTTCCAATCGGGATAATACGTTCTTTGTCACTGTCATGGCATACCACATAGCCCATCTGAAGATTAATATCTGTAGTACTGAGATGAATCAGTTCGCTGACACGCATGCCCGTTGCATACAGAAGTTCCATCATTGCATTGTCACGGATGCCCTTCGGTGTGCGGATATCCGGCTGCTTCAGCAGACGATCTACTTCCTCAACAGAAAGGATCTCCGGTAGTTTCTTCTCAATCTTCGGTGTATGTAATACCTCTGTCGGGTCTTCTGCTACAATTCCTTTTTTTAGCAGGTAATGATAAAGAGCCCGGATTGACGCAATATTTCTCGAAATCGTCGATGCCGCCAGATTTTCACTTTTTATTTTATTTAAATATCCCTGCAGATCTGTACAGGTCACTTCTGAAAAACTCGTAAGATCCTGTTCCTGTAAATATCGGATCAGTTTTTTCAGGTCACGTTCATACGACACTTCTGTATTTTTTGAGGTATTTTTCGTCTCATGTAAATATAAAATGAAATCCTCGACTACTCTTTCCATTCTGCTTCATCCCAACTCTGTTTCTACATATTTTTCCTGAAAATGTATCTGTATTATACTGATTATTTTACATAAAATCAAACACTATTTTTGCATGAAAAGCCTGCCAAACAGGCATTTTCGACATTTTCCACCAAATATCGAGATTTTATTGTAAACCTCCACTACATCTGGTAAAACCCACTCAGAAAATTTTCAAATTTTTTATCAGGATTTCTGTGATCTTCGGGTTACAATATACTTCCAGGAGAATCCCCGCCAGACAGAGTGCCGCACAAAACAGCATTCTCAGAAGATATCCTGTAATCTGTCCTGCTGAAAAAGAACGGTTCTTCCAGAGTCTTTTTGAACAGCTGTAAATCTGTTCCAGTCCGATAAACATGCATGGCAGATATAGAAGATACTGGGGAAAAAGAAGTCCCGCACCAATCAGGCCTCCGTTCAGACCAAACTGCAGTACTGATACAGTGAGCAGCATTCCAATCAACACGCCTCCGGCAAGCATTCCCATGATGGCCACTGGCATTCCAAATATCGTCACACCGCTGCATGCCGCAAGCAGAAAAATTCCGCCTCGCATCTTGAGTACCTGCCAGAAATACTCTGCGCTGTTATCTCCTGAAAAAATCCCCATAAGATACATAGACGATGCGGTGCTCTGACGCCACTGCGTCCGGTAAATAAAATTCGGTAAAATCACTCCGATTAGAAATCCCATTCCAAACAGCAACTGCCCCGGATACTTTTTTCTTTCATAAATTCCGGTTTCATATTTCATCACCTCACCCCATATCAGTTTACGAACATGCATAGATGAATAGAACCAAAAGGTGGGATCTCCGCTACATACATACGAAAAAAAGAGTATGCCATCCTGTATGGACATCATACTCTTTTGAACGTTCACGTTTATGTTTCAGAAAGAATTATTTCGCGTAATCTACTGCACGGCTCTCACGGATTACATTGACCTTAATCTGTCCCGGATATTCCAGTTCAGCTTCGATCTGTTTGGAAATATCACGTGCCAGCAGAACCATATCTGCATCGTTTACCTGTTCCGGTATTACCATTACACGAATTTCTCTGCCTGCCTGAATAGCAAATGACTTGTCAACACCCTTGAATTCATTTGTGATATCTTCAAGCTGTTTCAAGCGGTTGGTATAAGTTTCCAGTGTCTCACGTCTTGCACCAGGTCTTGCTGCTGAAATCGCATCAGCCGCCTGTACAATGCATGCAACCAGAGACTCCGGTTCCACATCGCCATGATGGGAAGCAACTGTATTGATAACAACTGCTGACTCTTTGTATTTCTTACAAAGATCCACACCAATCTGGATATGTGATCCTTCTACTTCATGGTCAATAGATTTGCCGATATCATGAAGCAGTCCGGCACGTTTTGCCATGCGTACATCCGCTCCGATTTCTCCTGCAAGAAGTCCGGAAAGCTGTGCTACTTCGATAGAATGTTTCAGTGCATTCTGTCCATAGCTGGTACGGAATTTCATACGTCCAAGAAGTTTCAGAAGCTCCGGATGAATACCATGAACACCAACATCCATAGCTGCATTCTCACCGTCTTCACGGATCTGTGCCTCTACTTCTTTCTGTGCTTTCTCTACCATTTCTTCGATTCTTGCCGGATGGATACGTCCGTCAACGATTAATTTTTCCAGAGCAACTCTGGCAATCTCACGTCGAATCGGATCAAATGCTGATAAAACTACTGCTTCCGGAGTATCATCGATAATGAGATCAACACCTGTCAGTGTTTCAAGGGTACGAATGTTACGTCCTTCACGGCCGATGATTCTTCCTTTCATCTCATCACTTGGAAGCTGTACAACGGAAATTGTAGTCTCAGAAACATGGTCTACTGCACATTTTTGGATTGCATTTACCACGTATTCCTTTGCCTTCTTACCTGCGTCTTCTTTCGCGCGGCTCTCAAGCTCTTTGTAGAGTCTCGCCACGTCTACTTTGACATCGTCTTCTACACTTCTGAGTAACTCGTCTTTTGCCTGTTCGGAGGTCAGACCGGAAATTCTTTCCAGTTCCTGTACTCCTTTTTGTTCAAGTTCGTCTACTTTCTTTTCTCTTTTTTGTAACTCTGCAACTTTTGCTGTGCAATCTGCTTCACGCTTCTCTACTGCATCCGCCTTCTTGTCAACAGATTCCTCTTTTGACAGGACACGTCTTTCGTATTTCTGCAGTTCTGATCTTCGTTCCTTGGTTTCCTTCTCAAGTTCATTTTTCGTTCTGAGGGATTCTTCCTTTACTTCCAATAAAGCTTCTCTCTTCTTCGTCTCAGCAGTTTTTAAAGCTTCATCTATGATGCTTCTTGCTCTGTCTTCTGCTGTGCCAACAACTTCTGCATCTTTCTGCACTTTATTGTTAACAGCAACCTTGCAAGTAATAGGAACCGCAATAAGCAGTGCGACCGCTACAGCGACAATTGCTACAATGATTGTAATTGCCACAGGAGCACCTCCTTATTTAGTTTTCATTGTACAAATACAACAATACAAGTTTAGCTGTTTTTGGGAATTATGTCAAGTTTTTATTTGTGTTATGTCCATTTCTTCAAGCACCGAAAAGATGTCTCCGGAGCGGAATCCACGTCGTGCCAGATATCCGTAAAGACGACGCATCTCACGCTCATCAAGCTCCGCTCCGGGCTCGTACTTCTTCTCGATCATCTGGCATAGAAGAGCTCTCTCATCCGGTGTCTCAAGCTCCTCTGCTTCCTCCCACGCATCCTGTATCGTCTGTCGGTCGATTCCCTTCCCGGATAGTTCCTGAAAAATCTTCTGGCGGCTCTTGTCATGAATTCTGTACATAATATAATTCAGCGCATATCTCCGGTCATTGATATAACCATAATCCTTTACATAAGAGACAGCATCCTCTGCAAGTTCTTCTGAAAAGCCGGCACGGAGAAGGCGATCCGTCAATCCCTTCTCCGTACGATCCATATGTTCCAGAAGACGCAGGGCTTTCTTACGTGCCTCCCTCTGCTGTTCCATATCTGTCATTTAATTATTCCTGCTCTTCTCCATCCTGCTCTGCATTCTCCGGCTCTTCACCCGGAAGCAGATGGTACTGAATCCTTACTTTCTTCTCGATTTCTTCACAGATATCCGGATGATCTTTCAGGAAGATCTTGACATTCTCACGTCCCTGTCCGATACGATCTCCGTTGTAAGAGTACCATGCACCGCTCTTGTTGACCACATTACATTCTGCGGCCAGGTCAAGGATCTCACCTTCTCTGGAAATACCGGTACCAAACATGATATCGAACTCTGCCTGTTTAAACGGCGGAGCAACTTTGTTCTTAACGACTTTAACCTTTACATGGTTGCCAACCATCTCGCCGCCCTGCTTCAAAGTCTCTGTCCTTCTGACATCAAGACGTACAGAAGCATAGAACTTCAGGGCACGTCCACCGGTCGTAGTCTCCGGATTACCGAACATAACACCAACCTTTTCACGAAGCTGGTTGATAAAGATTACCACACAGTTGGAACGGCTGATTGCCGCAGTAAGTTTACGAAGTGCCTGAGACATCAGTCTCGCATGAAGACCTACATGACTGTCTCCCATATCGCCCTCAATCTCTGCCTTCGGGACAAGTGCTGCAACAGAGTCAACGATCACGATATCCACCGCACCGGAACGTACCATCGTCTCAGTGATCTCAAGTGCCTGCTCACCGTTATCCGGCTGGGAAATATAAAGATTGTCGATATCAACACCGATATTCTTCGCATAGACCGGATCAAGCGCATGCTCTGCATCAATGAAACCGGCGATTCCGCCACGCTTCTGTACTTCTGCAACCATATGTAAGGCAACGGTCGTCTTACCACTGGACTCCGGTCCGTAGATCTCAACGATTCTTCCCTTCGGTACACCGCCAACACCAAGCGCGATATCCAGTCCCAGAGAACCGGTCGGAACCGCCTCTACCACCATATTAGAGCTGGAATCTCCAAGCTTCATCACGGATCCTTTACCGTACTGCTTCTCAATATGTCCAAGGGCTGCTTCCAGCGCCTTCTGCTTCTCTTCGTTCATCATTTCAGGATTCTCCTTAACTTTATTTTGAATTTTATTTATGGGCAAAGCCAAACCTATGTTCGTGTTTTCTTCTTATATGCTATTATAAATCCCAGCTAAAGTCAAGCAAAACTTTTTGACATTTTTCTCTCTGAAACGACAGAAGAGGTACCGGAATTCCCCGGTACCTCCTGATATCTGTATTATTTATTTGTCTCCGATCAGCCAGTTGTACATTTCTTCATACTGTTGTGCGGAATGACTCCATGAGAAATCTGCTGCCATTGCGCGGTCAACCATTTTATTCCATTCACGTTTGTCATCATAGAATACCTTCTCTGCATTGCGGACAGTTGCAAGCATCTCATGTGCATTGTAGTTTGTAAAGCTGAATCCTGTACCGGTTCCCTCGTACTGGTTGTATGGCTCTACCGTATCCTTCAGACCGCCTGTCTCACGTACGATCGGCAGTGTGCCATAACGGAGACTCATCAGCTGGCTTAAGCCGCATGGCTCAAACAGAGACGGCATCAGGAATGCATCAGATGCAGCATAGATTCTGTGTGACATCGGTTCATCATAATAGATCTGAGCAGATACCTTGCCATGATATTTCCAGTCAAAGTGACGGAACATATTTTCATAGCGTTCTTCACCGGTACCGAGTACGACGATCTGAACAGCATCCTGACACAGTTCATCCATGATATATGCAATCAGGTCAAAGCCTTTCTGGTCTGTCAGACGGGAAACGATACCGATCAGCATTGCGTTCGGATCTTCGTTCAGCCCGAGGTCACGCTGAAGCTGAAGCTTGTTTTTGACTTTTTCCTTGCGGAAGGTCTTTGCATTATAATTCTGTGTAATGTATTTATCTGTCTCCGGATTGAATACATCATAATCGATTCCGTTGACGATACCGCGAAGGTCATGGGCACGCGCACAGAGAAGTCCGTCCAGTCTCTCTCCGTAGAACGGTGTCTTGATCTCTTCGGCATAAGTATTACTTACTGTTGTTACTGCATCTGCAAATACAATTCCACCTTTGAGGAAGTTTGCATCTTTGTATGCTTCCAGCTTATCCGGGGCAAAATAGTAATCAGAAAGACCTGTGATACCCTGTACGGTCTTGACATCCCATACGCCCTGGAATTTCAGATTGTGGATCGTCATAACCGTCTTGATTCCCCAGAAAAATTCATTCTGCTGGAAAGAATCATGCAGATATACCGGAACAAGACCTGTCTGCCAGTCGTGGCAGTGAATCACATCCGGGCGGAATCCGATGACCGGAAGCACGGAAAGAACTGCTTTTGAGAAGAAAGCAAACTTCTCAAGATCCCATGGTGCACTGTCATACGGTTTCGGACCGCTGAAATAATATTCATTATCAATAAAGTAAAACTGGATTCCGTCATATTCCATATGAAGAATTCCAACATAACAATTCTTATATCCCAGATCCATATAGAAGTGGGTGATATATTCCATTTTATCTTTCCATTCCTGCTTCAT
>OLNC01000657.1_pt1 | contig 29302 bp, 28 predicted proteins | sample 1672011 | NCBI WGS metagenome assembly OLNC01 (sample SAMEA3136636, study PRJEB25190) | human gut metagenome | biome: human gut; feature: human-associated habitat; material: faeces | place: Austria | collected 2013 | reverse complement strand
TGTCCATCAGCACCACCCCCATTCTATGTAGAATAGAGGTCAGCCACCCTGCAACACGGTTGTTCCTATCCATATCCTATCACATCGGGCAGCAGGCAGCAACCACTTGATCGACTTCTTTTCAGACTTAAACCCGAAAAGCTCCCCCCCTTTTATAAAATCTCAGCCAGAGTTGGATAATGCTACCCACGCCAGTAGATTCCGCAAATTATAAAAAGTTCATAGGTAGGGGGCTATAGCAGAGAGCATCCTGCTGCCCCGGCATCAATCTATATTATCTGTATCCCAACTCCTTCTCAGCCCAGCGAAGCGCCTCTCTTTCAACCTCACTCTCCCATGTCTCAAGATATCGCTGCACACCTACGTGATGGACCGGAGCGGCAGAAAGATATTCCTCGAAGTACGCACGGAAGGTTCTGCATCTATGAGGCTGTCGCAGAATCCGCATTGCCTTGCTTTCAAGCTGCCGCGCCCTCTCCCGGTTCACGCCCAGAGCCTGCCCTGTCCTCTCCAGCGTCAGCCCGTCTTTGTACCTGAGGTGGACGGCAGCAGGCAGATCTCCGGGAAGCTGATCCACAGTAAGCCACAGCTCCCGCTTCATCCGCTCCTTGTCAATCTCCCTGATGGCATCCTCTTCCATGTCCTCGCCAGAGGCCACAGTGTCGCCGATGCTGATATCGCCGTCCATACTCTGCACAGGCTCGTCAAGGCTTCGGATATTGCCTATTTGAGCCGCTTTCCTGATCTGGTCAAGTTTCTCCCGGCTGACGTACAGAAAACCGCACAACTCTCGTTCCGAGGGATCACAGCCGTACTCCTGCCGGTATTCCCTCATGATCTTCTGATACTGCCGTACTTCATCCCCTGCGTTGAATGAAAGCCGCACAGTCCGGCTATTGTCTGCGCAAATCCGCATCCGGCCGCCAGAGCTCAAGCATATTCTCCGCCTCGTTGTCTCCGGCCTGAACCGCTGCAACGATACATTCGTTTGTTCTGTCATTTTGATTTATTGACACCTATATCCTGCCCCTTTATAATTTGATTATCGAATACTTAGGAAAGGGCTTGACCATTTGTGGCCGGCTCTTTTTATGTATCTGTCAATCGTATACAGTAGAGTGGTACACGTAACAAAATTCCATTCTTCAAGGATATGTAGCCTTTGTCTTCTGATACCCCTATCAGCTCACCATCTAGCTCGTAGACTTTACTGTCTGCTGCCTGACTTTCTTTTGTTTCCATCATTACATCTGCCCATACTGTCGGATACACGCTCATGCTCTGTCTGATATACGGATCACCTTTTTCAACTACTACTCTGCAATTTCTTTTCATGCTTCGCTTTCCTTTCCAATTCGTTTATTAATACAAGTGCCAGTTCCTTTGAAAATTCCGTCTCATACTTCCTGTAAAATGCGTCTGTATCCTCGATCACTTTATTCCAGTACACCTCTGAGTCCTCAACGCCCCAATTTTCTTCGAGCATCTTCCAATAATCCCGGAACATTTCAAATTCTTCTGTGCCTTTTTTCAACTCTATTTTACTCATAGCTAATCAAACGGAGTTTTTACCGGAACCCGTTTAAATCCCCCACTGCTTTTTACCTCTTCATCAGTCTCTATAAATTTCATTTCTCCGCCGTCAAACCTGTATACGATTTTACCAAGTTCTCCCTGGCGGTTCTTATCGACTTTCAAACCTTTCCTGCAGGTATCATCTGAATCCAGATTCCACAACAAAATAATAATGCTCGCATCTTGCTCAATATCCCCAGCCTCTCTTAGTTCTCCCATTGTTGGTTCTTTTGTTTCTCTTACCTCACTGACTCGATTCAGCTGAGATAGCGCTATGATCGGAATGTTCAGTTCCATAGCAAGCGCCTTTATTGCTTTAGAAATTGCACCAACCTCACTCGCTCGATTCTGATATCTAATGTCTGCTTTTACAAGCTGTAAATAGTCAATAATAATACAGTCAAGCTCTTGATGGCGGCATTCATTACGGATTTCGGATACAGACTTTGCGCCGCTGCTGATAAGAATATCCATCCTTCCCAGTGTATCATTGGCTTTCCGAAAGCGTTCCTGCTCATCCCCCAAGAACCGCTTTGCCCTGCGGATACGGTTCAGCTTGATTCCGCTCTGATTGCTCAGGAAACGCTCATACACCTGTTTATCCGACATTTCCAGATTATAGAAGCCTATCCGATTTCCCTTTTTCGCCATTTCAAGAATAATCTGAGATATAAAAGCAGACTTCCCGACTCCCGGCCTGGCTCCTATCACAATCATGTCACCGCCCTCTAATCCGCCTGTGATATCGTCCAGTTTAGAGAATCCTGTATACAGCTTGTCCTCTGTCTGTTCTTTGAAATACTGATCCCAATATTCTCCCACAATTGCGGACAATTGCTTCGCCCGGCTCTTTTCATTCTTCCTGAGCGCTTCAAGCTCCCTCATCAAATCCGCAATCTGCGTATTAACGCCTGCTGCCGTGACCCGTATATCAGATAAAAGCCTCTTTAATTCTCTCGCCTTGTATTCTTTTACAAGGCTGTCAGCATAACTGCTAATTTCTCCGGATGTAATCGGCAGCAGGGCGCATTCCTTTAACATCTGACCGATATGCTCTCGGGGAAACGTGTCACACTCTACTGCCTGCGTAATCGTTACGAGATTAGACGGCTGTCCGATATCATAAGCCTTTACATTCTCCCGGTATATATCACGCATAAGCGGATCGCTGAACATTTCCGGCTTTAATATGTCGCATATTTTATGTATCTGTCCATTGTCCATCAGCAGACAGCCGATCACTGAACATTCCTCAAGACTGCTCATCCTCTTCATCCTCCACATAATCAAGAAGCTGACTTCCCATCAAGGTATCAAAATTCTTGTAATAATCTAATTCTGTTCCACTAGCTTCCTGCTGCTCCACGTACCGGCGCACAGCAAGATACATTTCCCGATTTGTCAGCTTTTTACGTTTCCCGTTTACCATCCGCCCTTTCAGCCACGAACAATAATTTGTAAATGCACGTGTCCGCCCACGCTTTTTCGGATAGATTGCATAGATTTTTTCAAAGTTTTGTTCACGTTCGTCCGGCTCCGGCGAACATATATTATTATCTATATCTATTTCTTTATCTATACGGCTAACTTTAGCTTTACTGTTAGTCTTACAGTTAGGCTTGCCTGCTAAATCTCTTTGTTTTTCTCTGTATCGTCTCATGTAATCTCGTTGATACTCACGCTTTTTCTCGATTGAATCAAGATTTTGATGTTTCCCCCAGTTCGGAATTGCAATAACCCCCTCAAGCCTTTGAATCATTCCGAATTTTTCAAATATATCCAGGGCCATTTTCACAGTAGTTTCTTTCCTTCGAAATATCGTTGCAAGCATATTATCCGTATACGGAAGCGAATCGTTTAAAGTGAATACCCCGCTATTGTTCATCTTCCCAGCAAGGCAGAGCAATTTAAACCAAATCACAATGATCGAATCTGCATCCGGCATGCTCTCAATAAGCAGGATTTTCTCATCATCAAAGATATCCGTTGTAATCTTAATCCATTTCACATCCGACATCTTCGCCACTCCCCTCTATGACCTGCTGCCCGGCCGGAATTTTCAAAGTCGCTCTTGCACTCTTTGCTGCTCTCAGAGTATTCAACGCCCTTGCGTCCATCGTTCTGACAAACTCCTGTATCTCCTGCCTATCCTTCGGTTTCCAGTAGCCACGCCCGGATCCGGAACATATCACCGCACCGTGATTTCTCTCATAAGCAATGCGCTCCTGAAGAACCCGGGCGGATTTACACCCCGTCAGCCGCACCAAATCCGCTGTACTGATTGCGTTTTCTTTGCCGACTGGCAGCAGGCTCATTATTGGAAATTCAGTCTTGCCGGACTGATCCCCTGTATGTACTCGGTTATTTCTGTTTTCTTTTTGCATTACTTTACCCCCGTAAGTGAATTAAAGTATTCATCAAGTTTCATTCTATCCCACAAAACACGGCGGCCAACCTGTACCCTGGCACCTATTCTGTTTCCTAATTCTACAGACCTATTCCGGCCTAGTCCGCTGTAGGCCATCAATTCATCTGTATTTAAAAGTCTTGGCGTTATATGGGTGTTCTGGACTACTTTCTTATTCATTAAAAATCTCCTTTCCGGCTACTGCCATAAACGTTTATCTGGTTTTATTATAGTTGATATTGCGCTATATAATCAAATATTATATAATTATAATTGAAAAATATATTTATAATTTAAGGTGATGTTTATATGAGCGAAACAGATAAAAATATAATTGAATATGATATTAGTAATCTCAAGAAAAATATTAAAAATTTAATGAAAGAGAAGCATATAACTCAAACCTCTCTCGCAAACCAGGCAGGAATGGACCAGTCCCGCATTTCCGCAATATTAAACGGAAAGTCCTCCGATTGTTTTACTGTACCTCAACTTGTGTATATAGCGAGAGCTCTGAACGTGTCAACAGATACTCTACTGGGGTTAGATAAACCTAAAGAGCCAGAGCACGAGCTCTGTATGTCTGATATTTGCTCAAAACTATTTGAGCTTGATAATATGGTCAATCTGAAGATAGGATCATGTCGGACAGGAGAGGTCATAGATTTTGATGAATTCGCTGCTGAAGCTACAGAGAAGGAACTCCCCGGAATATATTTTGACAACCAATCTATCTCTAACTTTCTTGAAGAATGGGCCGATATCAAATCCATCAACACATCTAATGCTGAAACTAAAACGAAACTGTTACAATTATGGAAAAACGAGCAACTCAGCACAGTTTCTGCTCAAAAAGCCTCATGGCATTTTAGGACAAAAAGAGAGCAGGCTAAGCACTTGGCCAATTTATTATTACAACATTATGAAGAGCCTCTTAGCTTTTTAGATTTTGATTTACTTAATGAGGATTCTGGATCCATCTTACAAGAATACATCGATTCCGGAGAATATATTTTTGATTTTGATGAGAATGAACGGCGGATGATAACAGCCGAATTTGAAGATATATTCAGAAAGTAGGATTAAACACTTCCCCTATAGTGCCTCCTCTTTCAAAACAGAGCTTTCATTTTCCAATTTGGTACTTTTTTGGTACTTTCCTTGATTTCCGGCTGCTGCCGTGCTATACTAACAGACGTTGCAAAGCCCATAAAAACCAAGGTCTATAGGGCTTGCCGGCGGTCACCGCCGTAAAATGTGCCGAGTGTTCGAGACCTTCCACTCGTAAAACAAAACTAAAGGAGAGAAAAAATGAAAAACAAAAACATTACTTTCATGACACAGGCAGCCATGATCGCTGCCATCTACGTGGTGCTCACTTATGTGTTCGCACCCTTCTCATTTGGTGAGGTTCAGATCCGCATTGCGGAAGCCCTCACGATCCTTCCGGCATTTACACCGGCTGCAATCCCAGGACTATTTGTAGGCTGTTTCATCGGCAATACGCTTGGCGGCGCCATTCTTCCCGATATCATCTGCGGAAGCCTGGCTACCCTGATCGGCGCCTGCTTCACCTACCGGCTGCGGGAAAAAACATTTTTCCTGATGCCTCTGCCGCCCGTCATTGCCAATATGCTGATCGTACCCTTTGTTCTGCGGTACGCTTACGGCGTGGCACTGCCAATTCCGTTCATGATGCTTACCGTAGGGATCGGCGAAGTCATTTCCTGCGGCGTGTTAGGCTTCGTACTGTACAGCGCATTGAAAAAATACAAAAACAGCATCTTCCCGACCGCCGGCTGTCAGGCATAACCCGTGTGGGGACAGGGGGAAACGCAAATGGGGACGTACACTTCGTGCAAAAGTGTACGTCCCCATTTGCGTTATCCGATATATGTGCGGTCATCTGATCCATCTCTGTATAGCTGACGCTGCTGCGCTCCCCGCTGCTTACGTTTACATAGATCACGCTTGCATCTGTATATCCCACCAGGATTACCGCATTCTGTGCATCCAGCATTGCGATTACCGGCCGGTCCTGATTGATCACATACAAGAGTTCTTCCGTGGTGCAGCCTGTCAGATCCAGGCTTTCTCCCATGACTTCTTCCATGATGGTCACCGGCGCCTCGCCCTGCGACAGACGGCTCCGGATATTTTCGATCACATCGTCTTTTCCGCTGATCGTATACTGCAGATCCCGGTTTCCACGCTCCCAGATATACTGCTGGTCCTCGGACACGACCACGCCATTGATCTCATTGGCGGCCCGGATCGCTTCTCCGGCGCTTTCATAGCTGTCCTGCAGCTCGCCATAGCCGTACACGTCATACCGTTCGGTTTTTTCTCCGGATTCAAATGAGATCTCCTTTGGATTTTCAAACAAAATCTGTTTGGGCTTTAATACCTTAGGTTCCTTATCGGAAATGCCGTCCTCATAGGTCAGACGCATCTGCGTCCCTTTCAGTTCCGTACTGTAGGATTCCAGGTAAATGTTGCTTTCTTCCCGCTCTGTATTGTTGGTAATATAATCCGGTGAGATATTGGTATATATTTCTCCATTTTTCGACACTCTGTTCAAAGTGATCATATTGTCCTCAATGGATATTCCCAGCACATACGCACCATCCGTTTGATAGGTCTCTTTTACAGTTCCCTTGCTGTCCTGAATTTCTACCTTATACATCGGTACGACAGCCTCTCCGGAAACGGTCCTTCCGGTATCAGAGGTACTGGCCACTCCATATACCACATCGTCATTCATAAATCCCAGAGGGCGGATACATTCATTTTCGCCGCAGGTAACTTCCCATTCTTTGCCTGTCTCCAGGTTCAGCACCTTCACGGTCCTTGCCGTATCGATATCCCCGTCTACCTGATATCCCACCAGACGACCGTCTGCAGACACGGCATACTGGCCTTCTTCCAGCCCCTCTACTACAGCCTCATTCCAGTCTTTTTCCACATCGTACTCGTACAGAGTCCCTCCTACCATGGTATACAAAACATTTCGGTCCGCACTGTAATACATAACCTTTCCCAGTTCATTTTCTGCATGCGCATAGGACTGGTCGATAGCGACAAATACTTTTTCTTCCACAGAGTTCTGCTCAATGTCATAATAATATACCGCAGCCCCCACCTGTCCTTCATGCTCGCCCCGGTTCATGTAGCCGTATACCGCAAACATGGTATTTCCCGCATCATCTATTTCCAGCAGCCATATCTTATGCTGGCGCACCAGATTCCTGGGATCTGTATTCTCCGCAGACATAAAACTGAAAACCAGAGATGCCTCATCTGTATTTTTGTTATAGTTCCACAGCTCGTTTGCCGTCACAAAGGACACAACCGACCCGTCTCCGTTTACCAGATAGGGCGTATCCGAATCCGCAATCCCCAGAAGGACCCCATTTTCGCTAAGCACCTGCTTTGTGGGATCAAAGATCTGTTCCATCGTACGGTCATAGTCCAGCAGATAAGTGGAACCGCTGGCTGCCACATGCCGTACCCGGAAATATTCCTTCGTCTGATAAAGATCCGTCTCATTTTCCTCTCCGGTGCATCGTGCCAGGAACTGGATTTCCACGGAAATAGATACGCTGTTGATCTCCTTGATCATCCAGCGTTCTCCCTGCTCCACCTGCGGCTTAAGATTTCCCCAGGTCACATGGTCATAATCCGAGTGTATCGTCACATGCTGGTAGGTGGAGTTATCACTTTCCTCCCCCGGCTCCAGCGCTGATTCGATTCCTGCCGAGCTGTCCTTTGACAGTGCCCCTTCGTGAAATGTCTGGATATAGTTAAGGTTTTCCAGAATATCTTTTCCGGAGGCATCCGTCACTCTCGTATAATAGTATATATCCTCCTCACTTTCCGTAGTAAGGACGATCTCCAGCACACCTTCCCGGTCAGTCAGCCTGGATGGATCGATTTCCAGCGATACATTCTCCGCCGGATCACTCTCCTCTCCGTTTAGAAGTTCCTCCGTACCGTCCAGAGAGTAAACACACCATTTAAGCCCGGTGACTTTATTCTCATAGGCCTCGATCGCAAGATCTATTTTCCCGTTTTCAATAGGAGTGATAGTATCTCTCATAGACGGGATATCCATGCTTCCGGAATATCCGGATAATGTATTTAAGCTATAGCCCTGATAAGAAAAGGACACCTGCGGATATGTGGCTCCTCCCATATCTGCCGTCATATTATCGTTTCCGCGGTTGGTAATATATGCAAATATGATCACCGCAAGCAGAAAAACACCCGTCAGTATCCCTGCATGCTTCAGTCTTTGTTTCCACTTCATTTATACTTCCCCTTTATGATCCAGAAGACGTTTCAGCGTCGGCGACACATGCAGAAATTCTTCACATTTTTTTATGGACTCCTGATTCTCCCCGCATTTTCCGTTCTGCACCGCCCGGATCAGTATATTCTTTGGCGTGTGTTCCATGTCAATAAATTCCAGGATCTGGACATCATAGCCCTCCCGTTACAGATACTCCGCCCGCAGCGCATCTGTTACAAGAGCCGCCATCCGTTCCCTGATCAGCCCGTATTTCAGCACCGGAGCAAGCACATCGCTTTGAATCTGCCTGTTCAACTCATGCTGACAGCAGGGCACAGACAGAATGACTTTCGCATTCCATCCCACAGCTTTTGCAAGAGCGAAATCCGTAGCCGTGTCACAGGCATGGAGTGTTACCACCATATCAACCCGATCCACGCCGGTATAATCCGCAATGTCGCCCACCAGAAATTTCAGCTTCTGGTAACCGTATTTCTCTGCCAGCTCATTGCAGTGGATAATAACCTCCCGCTTCAGGTCCAGCCCGATGATCCGGATGTCATAGCCTTTCAGCTCATGCAGATAATAGTACATGGCAAAGGTAAGATAGGACTTGCCGCACCCGAAATCCAGGATCGTCAGCTCTCTTCCCCTCTCCAGCCTGGGAAGGATATCCTCGATAAATTCCAGGAACCGGTTGATCTGGCGAAATTTATCATATCTGGCGTGCACGATCTTCCCTTCCTTTGTCATCACGCCCAGATCCACCAGAAACGGCACCACAGTTCCTTCCTCTAAGATGTAATGTTTCTTCCGGTCATGAGAAAGCTCTGCCGGTCTGATTTTGCCGGTTTGTGCTTTCTTTTTGACCGTCACCTTTCCCTTCTTGCTTACAAGTACCGTATAAAGATTTTTCTGCGTTTCCAGCTGCATCTGCTTCATATTCTCCATCTGCCGGGCCAGCGCCTCGCAGGCCTGCGGCGCCGTCAGGTTCTCATGAAAAGCCTGCCGGTTCCGGAACGTCTCAACCTGAAAGAAAAGCGTCCCCTTCTTCAGAAGCGGGCGCACCTTGACCTTCTCTGTGCCATCCTTAATCCGCGGATTGCTGAGTACCGCTGATAAAAACTCTGTATTTAGATTTTCCTGTAATAAAACTCTTAATTCATCCATATCAATCCTTATTGTAATGTTTTTTCCAGATAATCGCAATAGGGACAGGGCATTTTGCAAAAAGGGACAGGGGGAAACGCAGTTGGGGACACCCACTTTTGCAAATGGGGACGTACACTTTTGCAAAAAGTGTACGTCCCCATTTCGCCCGTCAGAACGTGATCGTCACACGGAACAGATCTCCGTCCAGATACAGCTCGAATTTTCCTCCCTGCATCTCTGTCAGAGTTTTTGCAATGGACAATCCCAGCCCGCTTCCCTCCGTGCTTCTGGAGATGTCTCCTCTGATGAAGCGCTCGGTAAGTTCATCGGCTGAAATGTTCAGCGGCTGCTGCGATATATTTTTCAGACTGAACACCGCCTTACCGTCTACGACTTTCAGATCAGCATAGACCCGGGTGCCTTCCATGGCATATTTTGCCGCATTATTATAAATATTTTCAAGCACACGCCACATCCGTCTTCCGTCTACCCGGATGATGACTTCTTCCTCCGGCAGCGTCAGTACTTCCGTCAGATTCCTGGCCTTAAATTTTTCCTCAAATTCCCCGCTGGTCTGCTGGATCATCTCCACAAAATTAATGTTCATGAATTCCAGTGTAATATTTCCGGAGCTTACCTTAGACGCCTCCACCACATCTTCTGTCAGAGTCTTCAGCCGCTGGGACTTTGCCTCCAGTATCTCAATATACCGCTGTATCTTAGGATCCTGGAAGTTTTCCTGCTTCAGAAGCTCTACATAATTGATGATGGAAGTCAGTGGTGTCTTGATATCATGGGATACATTGGTGATCAGATCGGTTTTCAGCCGTTCGCTCTTAATGCTCTTTTCCAGCGCCCGGTCCAGTCCCTCTCCGATCGAATTGATGTTTTCCGCAATATCCTTCTGTTCTTCCGAAAGCCCTGCGATATCGATCTTATAGTCCACCTGCCCGCCGGCAATCTGCTCAATCCCTTTCTGGATCTTATGCTTCCCGATAGCATCCCGGATCAGATATATGAATACCAATATTTCCGCCAGCACCATCAGTCCGAAGAAAAAGATATTTCCATAGCTGAAGAACGCCATCCAGTGGAAGAGTACTATGACAGCAAATATCAGAATCCGTTTCCACACAATGTGCATGTTCCGGAATATTGTCTTCAGGAAATGCCCCAGACTGCGGATCAGACTGTTCTTCCACAAAATTTTCGCCTTGATCCTGCGTACCAGACTTAAGTACCCGGTCAGGAACAGTGCACATGTATAGAGTGCCAACAGACCGATCATGATCATATTTCCTGTCGAAATATACGGTCCGATCTGGCTTCCTCCTGTCTGTATCATATTCCCGTATTCATCGTAGGATACCACAGATGAAACCGATATATTTGTCCCCACTAAAATGACCGGAACAAACCATGCCAGGAATATCAAGCATGCGGATATCTCTGTTTTCCAATGATCAAATGCCATCAGATGCAGCTCCTCATCCCTTCTGTTGTACCCCGCTCCTGCCGTCAGGATCACCAAGCCCAGAACAAACAGGAGAAGTGCAGCGCCGCCAGCGGCAAACACCCACACAGCTCTTCCCCCGTACTCCTCATACAGCTGGCTTTCCGTATAGAAAGAATCCTGCACCGGGTAAGACGTATCCACACTCAAAGCAAATACATAGGCATCGTCATTTCCCTGCACCTGCAGCGTACTGCGCCATTCTTCAGCGTTTACATTCTTCATATTCGTCTCAAAACCCGCAAGCCGCGGATAGATGATAGCATACTTCCCGCTTTCCCGGATTTTATTAAGAGTCGTCTCCAGATCCTCTCCCATCTGGTACTCTTCTCTGTTAGATATAATCTGCTTCGCAGTCTGATCTACGTATAAGTAAGTAAAATTAGTATCTCCTTCCTGATAGGATTCCAGAATACTCCGATACTGATCCACTTCCCAGTATATAGACAGCACCGCCGATTCTACCGTATCAAAGGCATCGCTCAAATGTCCATTCCAGGCTTCATCTTCATTAGCCACCTCCAGGATGCTTTTCCCTTCAACTGTCTTATACTCTTCCTTGCACCAGTATCCGTCATAGTTCCAGCAGTCCACATACAAAATCCTGTTATCTTTATCCTGCACGCCCTTAAAGGTATCTGTCCCTTCCGTTGAAAATGTACGTTCCTTGAGAGATAAAAGAATGTCCTCCTGCGTCATGCCACTTTCATCTGATGCCATTACAAAAGAAAGATCTCCGTTTTGAATCAGCTCTTGAAATTCGGAATAGTAATAATAATGATAAGTCCCGTCTGCCCGCCGGCAGACAACAATATTGTCCTCATAAGAGTCCTGCTCTTCCGATCCGCTGCCAGCAGTCTTGCCCCAGGAGACCAAATCTCCCAGCCGGTAGGAAAGACTTCCCGGATTTTCTGCATCTGTGCTCTCTCCCTGATTATAGTTTCCTACATTTATAATCTTTTCCGGATCATATGCTCCGTCTGTCTCAAACACTTCCCTGCGGCCAAGTGCGCTGCTGATCCCTTGCCCTGTATGCAGGACCTGATCTGCAAAAGTCTTTGTGTCTTCATATTTCTCTGCATGAGTCCCGCTAAACATCTCGCTTCGCAGGACTGGATAAGACATTAAACACATAAAACAGCATACCATGATCAGCAAAAATGCATGTTCCGCTATAATAAGGATCCCTTTCGCAATTGTTGTCTGATACCACTTCTGTTTCATAGCGTCCCCTTTCTACAACTTTTCCACTTTATATCCGACTCCCCATACAACCTTCAGATATCTGGGCTCCTTCGGATTGATCTCAATCTTTTCCCGGATGTGCCGGATATGCACAGCCACGGTATTATCTACCCCTATTGCATCTTCATTCCAGATTTTCTCATAAATCTGATCAATAGAAAAAACTTTTCCCTGATTCTTCACCAGAAACAGTAAAATATTGTATTCAATAGGAGTCAGCTTTACCGGCTCCCCGTCGACAGTTACCTCTTTTAAATCGTCATTGATAGACAGACCTCCCGTCGAATATACCGCCTTGCCCTCGTCCATCCTCGTACTGCCAAGCTGCGTATATCTACGCATCTGGGACTTTACTCTTGCCACTAATTCCAAAGGATTAAACGGCTTTGTCACATAATCATCTGCTCCTACATTCAATCCTAATATCTTATCAGCATCTTCTGATTTTGCCGATAAAATGATAATGGGAATATTATTCTCTTCCCGGATCTTAAGTGTCGCCCGGATTCCATCCAGCCGAGGCATCATTACATCAATGATCAAAAGATCTATTTCCTCTTCTTTTAAAATCTTTAAAGCCTCTTCGCCGTCATAGGCTTTTCTGACCGTGTAGCCTTCCTGTGTCAGATATATATCAATTGCCTCCACGATCTCTTTATCATCATCACATACTAATATTTTCGACATCTCAACCACCTCCTTGTTTACTATACAAGAATAACAGGGAATTTTTAAGAGCCACACAGGAAAATTATTAAGAAATTCTGAAAATATCTCCTTCTCATTTATGTCGCAGAATGTCGTATTCTATCGAACAATTTCCTATTCTGTCTAAATTTCTTTTTCCTATATTATTTTTGGATATAATGAACAAAATGGCATGCTATCACTTTGGAATGAACAGAGAAATTACATATTTTTGAGGAGAAGCGACATGAATGAAAAAGAAATCGAACACCTTTTGCGTTCTCTGGGAATAGGCGCCACCTATCGGGGTTACCGTTATCTAAACTACGGAATCAGACTATGCCTGATCGACGAAGATTATCTTTTATCTGTCAGCAAGCTTCTATATCCGCAGATTGCAAAATACTTTCATACTACCAGCTGCAGTGTGGAGCGTGACATACGCACTGCTGTCAAGGTGTGCTGGGAACGTGGAAATATAAGCCTTCTGCAGGAGATTGCTCTGCGTCCTATCCGTATTCGCCCCACTTCCAGTGAATTTCTGGATATATTAACGGCCCATTTAAGGAAATAGTCTGAAAACAAAGCTTTTGCCCCCCTCCTTCTCTGTTTCTTAAGGGCGGCTTAAGAAATTTTCTTTTTCTTTTATAGTTTTAACATACTTTAGACATATTTATCACTTATACTAAAACACAGATAGTTAAAGAAACTATCTCCCCCTCATTAAAGTACAATACCGCAGATGAATTTTTCAGCGGCATATACTTTACTCTCATTCCTTTAGATAGCTATAACAACAACGAAACCCGTTAGCCGTGATGGTTAACGGGTTTTCGCTGTATTCTACAGCCTATAAGCGTAACAGGATCCTTGTTTGAAACCTTTAGGCCGTTAATCCCGGCAGCCAGTATCATCCGAAAATTTGCACAATAAAAGGACGCCGTCTGCGTCCTTTTATTTATCCAAACTTTCTATCTAAATTCTGCTGGTTTTCAAATCCTCTCTTCCATCCACTTCCAGATATCTTCATACACCTGCTGCCGGTCCTGCTCATTCAGGATCTCATGCCGGTCTCCCTCATAGAGCTTAAGAGTCACGTCTTTGATCCCGGCTTCCCTGTACTGCCCGTAGATCTTCTCCACAGTCTTCCCAAAATCACCTACCGGATCTTCCTTCCCTGATGCAAGAAGGATGGGCAAAGTCCGGGGGATTCTGATTGCTCCCTTTTTCCCGGTGATCTTTTTCATTCCCTCAAACATCTGGTAATAGCCATTAACCGTAAAAGTAAAGCTGCAAAGAGGATCCGCCTCATATACCGCACGGATCTGCGTGTCTGAGGTCACCCACTCTTTTTTGCTCTCACTGGGCTCAAACTTTCGGTTATAGCTTCCAAGCCCCATCCGGTCGATCATACGGCTCCTGTAATGCCAGCCCTTCACCAGCGCAAAAGCCCTGCACAGCAGCTGTCCGGCAGACAGCAGCAGATAGCTCTTGTCACCGGTTCCCATGATAACGGCTCCTGAAAGCCCTCTTCCATGTGAAAGAATATACTGGCGCAGAAGAAACGAACCCATACTGTGCCCCAGCATAAAATAAGGAACGCCCGGATACCGTTGTTCCGTGCGCTCCCGAAGCTTCTGAATGTCACCTGTCACGCACCGGTTGCCATCCGGCTCATGGAAAAATCCATAATTTTCTTCAGAAAGAACCGATTTTCCATGACCCAGATGATCATTCCCCGTTACATACCATCCCTTTTCCGAAAGCCATGCGGCAAATCCGTCATATCTATCGATATATTCCACCATCCCGTGACAGATCTGCAGCACTGCCTTCACTTCCTGCTCCGGCACCCATTCTACTGCATGGATGCTGGTCTCCCCGTCCGAAGAGGGGTAATAAAATTCCTGTTTCATCTACCGTTCTTCCATCCTTACATAATCCCGGTACGGTGCCAGCGGTTTGTATGCCGGACGGATAATCTTATCTACATTGATCAGCTCTTCCAGTCTGTGGGCGCTCCATCCTACGATACGGGCAGCCGCAAAGATTGGTGTGTACAGAGCTGACGGAATTCCCAGCATACTGTAAACCAGGCCGCTGTAGAAGTCTACGTTGGCATTTACACCTTTATAGATCTTTCTCTTTTCAGCAATGACCTCCGGCGCCATGTGCTCTACCATCTCATAAAGGGCGTATTCCTTTTCATAGCCTTTTTCTTTCGCCAGCTTCTGAACAAATTCCTTGAAGATATCCGCTCTTGGGTCAGATACAGAATAGATCGCATGTCCCATTCCATAGATCAGGCCCTTCTTGTCAAATGCCTGTTTCTCCAGCAGCTGTACCAGGTAATTGCGTACTTCATCTCTGTCTTCCCAGTCATGTACCTTTTCTTTCATATCCTCGAACATCTGGGTTACTTTGATATTCGCACCGCCGTGCTTCGGTCCCTTTAAGGACGCCATCGCCGCGGCGATCGTGGAATATGTATCGGTACCGGAGGATGTTACCACGTGTGTCGTGAACGTGGAGTTATTTCCTCCGCCGTGATCCATATGAAGCACCAGAGCCATATCCAGGATCCTGGCCTCCAGCTTCGTATATTGACGGTCTTCTCTTAACATCATCAGGATATTTTCCGCCGTGGACAGCTCCGGTGACGGCGCATAGATAAACAAGTCATCGCCCAGACGGTAGTTATATGCATGATACCCGTAAACCATCAGCATCGGGAACTGGCTGATCAGGTTCAGGCACTGGCGCAGCACGTTGGGGATCGATGTGTCATCCGCCTTGGCATCATAAGAATACAGGCTTAAGATCGACCTGGACAGGCTGTTCATCATATCCCGGCTTGGCGCCTTCATGATCACGTCTCTGACAAAGGTAGGCGGCAGCGTCCGGCGTTCTACCAGAGTCTTGTGGAAAGTAGCAAGCTCCTCTTCATTTGGAAGCTCTCCGAAAAGCAGAAGGTAGGAGATCTCCTCAAATCCGTAATGATCTTCCTGAAGGAACCCTTTGACCAGGTCTTTGATATTATAGCCACGGTAATACAGATTTCCTGCACAAGGCACTTCTTTCCCATCCACAACTTTAGTGGCACATACGTCAGAAATATTGGTCAGTCCTGCGAGCACACCTTTTCCGTTCAGGTCACGCAGTCCCCGCTTCACCTCGTACTTCGTATACAGCTCTTTATTTATGGCATTTTTTTCTTCACATACCTTAGCAAAGTGCTCGATCTCTGGTGTCACCTCAAATAATGAATACTCTTTTAATGAAAAATCTTTGTTCGCCATTTGCTTCACCCTTTCCTTTTTTCTTTATATCTTAAGGGCCTGATCCCTCCTGGATCTGTTCCCATAGATAGTCTGCAAGCTTTGCAAATTCCTCCAGCTTAAGCGCCTCTCCCCGTACGCCCGCACCTTTCCCGAGGCGCTCGATACCTTCTGTGATCTTATCTTTTGGGAGGGAAAACTGGCCGGAATTATTGAGACCATTTGCCAGCGTTTTTCTTCTCTGATTGAAAGAAGCTCTGATGATATGAAACAAGAACTTTTCGTTTTTCACACTCACCGGCGGATGCTCATGCTTTCTCAGCTGAATAACAGCAGAGCCCACTTTGGGCCGGGGCATGAAACAGTTGGGCGGAACATTTGCTACAATATAGGGGCTTGCATAATACTGAACCGCCAGCGATAACGCGCCGTAGTCTTTGCTCCCTGGTCCGCTCTGCATCCGGTCTGCTACTTCTTTTTGCACCATCACTGTGATACTCTCCATCGGGACATGCTCCTCGAACAGTCCCATGATAATCGGTGTCGTAATATAATAGGGAAGATTCGCCACGATCTTAATAGGCCTTCCCCCATTCTCACGCTCTGCCAGAGCACGAATATCCAGTTTTAAAACGTCTTCATTTATAACCTGAACATTCTCATATTCTCCCAGTGTATCTGCCAGTATCGGAATCAGATTCTTATCTATCTCTACCGCAATTACTTTTCCCGCAGCTTCCGCAAGATACTGCGTCATCGTACCGATCCCCGGACCAATCTCCAGCACGAGATCATCTTTTGTAATATTGGCTGCTTTTATAATCTTGTCTAATACATGGGTATCAATCAGGAAATTCTGACCGAACTTTTTTTGAAATGAGAAGTTGTATTTTTGCAGGATTTCTATCGTATTCTTTGGATTTCCCAGTGTTGGACCGCTCATCATTACACTCCAGTATAAAAAGTATATTAGTAATTATACAATATTTTAGAGCTTTATGATATAGCAAAAAGTAAAAATAATAATTAAGAATAAATGAATTTTTTGAAAACAATTTAGAATTTCTGTGATTTCATGATGGTTTCTGATCAGATTCCGGTGCTCAGACATCCTTTTCCTCTTCGCTCTCCAGCTTCAGGATATCTTCAACTCCACATTCCAGGCAGTCACAAATCTTGGCAAGTGTATGCAGATCAACTCTTACCACTTTATTTTTGCAGTAATTATTCAGCTGTGTCCTCTGGAGTCTGCAGGTATAGCACAGTTGTGTCTTACTGACTCCCTTTTCGGCTAAAACGCGCTCCAGGTCAATCCTTATCTTGCTCATAATCATCCCACCATACCGTTTCTTCTGTTAAGTATACCCATATTTCTGTTGAAAAAATAGATATATTAACATACACTGTAATTAGATACACTGTATTCTTTAACGCAGATATCAGAGAGGTTTTATATGAAGCGAAATAAAAAACGGTACCTGACCGGAGTTCTCCTTCTGATCCTGGCTACATTTATATATAGAGAAGCACAGCCATATGAAGTCGTTTCTTCCTCTGTCTTTTCCTCCTCTGATCTGACAGAAACCCGGCTGTATGTGATCATGAATACGCTGCTTCCGGCAGAGGAAGCGTCATTTGCGAAGAACGTCATCTCGGATTACCAAAAAATAAATGGCCCCCGTGGAAAAGCCAGCTATGAGTTACGGCTCTACCGCACGGAGGTCCATTATAAACTTCATATTGAATATACTGTTATTGTCTGTGATGCAGACGGACAGGTATTATAGCCATCCTCTTCCCTGCCTACATCACACCAGGCCATACAGATCTTGGGCATTTCGTTCAGTCTGCGATACAACCTCCTCGAAGCTGACCTGCTTAAGCGCAGCAATCTCTTCCGCTACATAAGGAAGATACAGAGAAGAATTCCGTTTTCCCCGGTAAGGCACCGGAGCCAGATACGGGCAGTCTGTCTCAAGCACGATAGAGGTCAGCGGGATTTCCCTTACTGTCTCTTTTAGCTTTCTTGCATTTTTAAACGTGACGACACCGCCGACTCCGATATAGTATCCCATCTTTACATATTCTTTTGCCATTTCAGCAGAGTAGGAGTAACAGTGGATGACTCCCTTCAGTCCTTTTCCGTACTCCTTCATCACTTCCATTGTATCCGCGGCCGCCTCCCGGCTGTGGATCAGTACCGGCAGCCCCAGCTTTCTTGCGAGCTCCAGCTGACGGACGAACCAGCGTCGCTGCTCTTCCCGGGCTTCTTTATCCCAGTAATAGTCAAGCCCGATCTCTCCTATGGCCACCACCTTGGGATCTTCGCAGAGTTTCCGCATTTCTTCCAGTCGTTCTTCATTCAGCGCTCCTACCTCATCCGGATGGACGCCCACCGCCGCATACATAAACGGGTACGCCTGAACCATATCCACCACCCGCCGGCAGGAATCATAAGATGCGCTGACATTCACGATCGTGCCGATGCCGCCGGCAGCCATGGAGCGTAAGATCTCGTCCCTGTCCTGGTCGAATTGCTCGTCATCATAATGCGCGTGTGTTTCGAAAATCATAATAACTCTGCTCTCTGCTGCTCTGGGGTTTTCATGGACAGCAGTGCAGGCGCGATATCAAATACGGTTTTTGCGCCATTTTCTCCTGCCTTGGAAAGCCGATACGCCGCTCTTGCGTAACATACCAGAACACTTGCCGTAAATTCCGGGTTGGAATCAAGCTTTAAGGAATACTCGATGATATGCTTGCTTCCTTCTGTTCCTGTCTCACCGCTTCTGATCACAAATCCCCCGTGCGGCATACTGCTGTGCTGCTCTTTTAATTCTTCCTCTGTAATAAAGGTTACGGTAGTATCATATTCGTCAAAGTAATTCGGCATGGTCTTGATCGCCTCTTCGATGGCTTTAAGATCCGCTCCCTCTTCCGGTACTACATAGCACTCCCGCAGATGCTTTTCGCGAGTCGTAAGCTCCGGCTCACTTCCGCTTCTGACACGGTCTACTGCTGCCTCGATCGGAACAGTATACTGGATCGCGTTTTTCACTCCCTCGATCCGGCGGATCGCATCAGAGTGTCCCTGGCTGACGCCTTTTCCCCAGAAGGTATAGGTGCTTCCCTGTACCAGGATGGATTCTGCATACAGACGGTTCAAAGAGAACATTCCCGGATCCCAGCCTACGGAAATGATTCCCACATTTCCACCAGCCTTTGCCGCTTTATCCACATTTTCAAAATACTCCGGAATTCTTGCGTGGGTATCAAAGCTGTCGATGGTATTGAAATCTGCAGCGATCTGCGGTCCCATCACCGGAAGATCTGTAGCGGATCCGCCGCAGAGTACCATAACATCAATCTCACCCTTCATAGATTTCATATCTTCCATTGTCTTTACAACAGCTGTCTCTGTCGCAATCTTCACAGAAGCCGGATCTCTTCTGGTAAATACTGCTGCAAGTTCCATATCCTCATTACGTGCGATGGCCTTTTCCACACCTTTTCCAATATTTCCATATCCTACAATACCAATTCTGATTTTATCCACAATGTTTTCCTCCTTTTATCCACATTGGTCTTTTGTTATCCACATTATTTTCCATTGGGGACGGGGGATTTTCAAAAATCCCCCGTCCCCAATGGATTAGCAGATTTCCGCACCTGCGGGCATATCCCTTTCCGGGGTCATGAGCGCCAGATTACCGTCGGCATCTTCCGCACACAGCAGCATGCCTTCAGACAGCACTCCTGCCAGCTTCGCCGGCTTTAAGTTTACCAGCACCATAACTTTCTTTCCAACCATCTCTTCGGCTGTATAATGTGCCTTGATACCGGACACGATCTGCTTCACCTGGCTTCCGATCTTAACCTGGGAGCAAAGAAGCTTTCTGGACTTCTTCACTTCCTCGCAGGCGATGATCTCCCCCACCTGGAACTGCATTTTTCCAAAGTCCTCGAAGGTAATCTCCGGCTTCGCTTCGATATCAATTACCTCGGCGGCATCTCCGGCCTCCTCGCCTGCCTCATCCCCGGCTGCTTCTTCTACCGGCGGATGCAGCTCTTCTACTTTCTTCATGACCTCATCAATATCCAGTCTTGCAAAAAGGATCTCCGGCTTCTCACATACCTTGCCGTCACCCAGCTGTGCTTCGATCTTATCGGCAGTCTCCGGCATGAATGGCCGCAGTTCCTCCGCACCGACTTTGATGGTTTCGATCAGGTTTGCAAGCACTGTCTCCAGACGGTCTTTTTTCGCCTCGTCTTTTGCCAGCACCCATGGTGTGGTTTCGTCAATATATTTATTGCAGCGCTTAAACAGATTGAAAATCTCTGTAATCGCATCTGCCACACGGAGGTTGTCCATCTTTGCATCTACCTTTGCGGAAAGCTCTCCTGCCATTCTTGCCAGGTCGTCGTCAAATACCTTTTCCGCCTCATCGGCCACGCCTTTGTTCGTCACCGTGCCGCCAAAATATTTATTGGTCATTGAGATCGTCCGGTTCACCAGGTTGCCCAGGGTATTGGCCAGATCCGCATTCATTCTCTCTACCATCAGCTCCCAGGTGATCACACCGTCATTATCAAACGGCATCTCATGCAGTACGAAATAACGCACGGCATCCACGCCGAAGAAATCCACAAGCTCATCTGCATACAGCACATTTCCCTTGGACTTGCTCATCTTGCCGTCGCCCTGCAGCAGCCACGGATGCCCGAATACCTGCTTTGGCAGCGGCAGATCCAGCGCCATCAGGAAGATCGGCCAGTAAATCGTATGGAAACGGATGATATCCTTACCGATCAGGTGCAGGTCTGCCGGCCAGTTTTTCTTGAACATCTCGGAGCTTTCCCCATCGCACTCATAGCCGATTCCGGTGATATAGTTCGTCAGCGCATCCAGCCATACATACACCACATGCTTCGGATCAAAATCCACCGGAATTCCCCACTTAAATGAGGTTCTGGATACACACAGATCCTGAAGTCCCGGAAGCAGGAAGTTGTTCATCATCTCATTTTTCCGGGATACCGGCTGGATAAACTCCGGATGCTTATTGATATGATCGATCAGCCGGTCCGCATATTTGCTCATACGGAAAAAATACGCCTCTTCCTTCGCCGGCTTTACCTCGCGCCCGCAGTCCGGACATTTGCCGTCCACCAGCTGGGACTCGGTCCAGAAGGATTCACAGGGCGTACAGTAGAGTCCCTCATAGGATCCTTTGTAAATATCTCCCTGATCGTACAGCTTCTTAAAAATCTTCTGTACCTGCTTTTCATGATCCTCATCCGTAGTCCGGATAAATTTATCATAGGATGTATTCATCAGATCCCAGATATTTTTGATCTCCCCGGCCACCTGGTCTACAAATTCCTTTGGCGTTACTCCGGCTTCCGCAGCCTTCAGCTCGATCTTCTGCCCGTGCTCGTCAGTTCCGGTCTGGAAGAATACATCGAACCCCCGGCTCCTTTTGTACCTGGCGATCGCATCTGCCAGCACCGCCTCATAAGTATTTCCGATGTGCGGCTTTCCAGATGTGTAGGCAATCGCTGTCGTAATGTAATACTTCTGCTTTTCCATTGATACACTCTCCTTCAATTGTTCCATAAAATAAAAAAACCCTGGCCTCTCTATCGGAATAGAAAAGTCAGAGAAGACGGGAAAACCCGTGTTACCACTTCTGTTCACCTCCGCCTCACGGCGAAAGGCCTTCGCAGGTGCCTTTTGCAGCACCCTCCGCTTTAAAGGGCGGATCCCTTTGCAGGCTTACAATCCCGGATAAGACGTCCATGTCCGTAACCGCTCATTGCTCACCCGCACCGCTCAAAAGCCATCTTCCGTCAGCTTCTGACCTGCTCCTTCTCAGCTTACCGGAGCATCTCTGTAAAGTCTCCACAGACGTACTCTCTTTTTCAACGCGTTTCCATGATTTGTTTAAAATCCTAGCATATCCGAAGACCGGCTGTCAAGCATTTCCCCGTAAAATTCCAGTACGTTCCGTCTGCCGCACCCTTAGATTCCCCGGAAGATCTCCCGCGTAAACCTGCCCTGCCGGATGGCTTCTGCCAGCTCCTGTCCGTCCCCTGGCAGCTTTTCAAATCCTACGCAGCAGCTGTCCAGATCCTGCACCTGATGGAAATCCGAGCCTGCAGTACCGGGAAGCCCTGCCTGTTCTGCCAACGCCCGGGCCAGATCATTGTGGGAATCATGGCGTGGATTGCCGTTAAAAATCTCGATGCCGTGAAGGCATTCCGGATCCGCCGGAAAACATACGGATCTGAAAGGGTGAGCCTGTATAATGGTCAGCCCTTCTTTTTCGGCAATCTGATACAAATCAGGAAGCTCTTTTTCATAAATCCAGGGATATTTCTGAAAAAATTCTTCCGTCATGCCATATACCAGAAAATCATTTTCATCATGAGGAAAGCGGATCTCCATTCCTAAATATACCTGGAATCCGCTCCCGGCACTTTCTGCCGTCTCCTTTGCCAGCCGCCATCCTTCCAGGAAACGGCTGCAGATATCCTCCCACGGCCCTTCTTTCCCGCAGGCATATTCACTGAAATGATCGGTAACCGCAAGGCCTGCATAGCCTTGCTCTATATACATCCGCACGCCGTCTTTCGCGGGCACCTTCCCGCACCGGCTGGACTCGTCTGTATGAAAATGCAGCTCTACTTTTTTCATTTCCATGATCCCTCGCATAATTTAAAGAAAATTTTATCTGTTTTTTTCATTTTTATGGTACTATAATATCACGCAAAAAGGCTTTGTAAAGAAGGTATTTGTTATGAATGATTTTTTTTCATCAAAGGCTCCCTCTGAATTTACCAAAACAGAACGCCGGATTATGAACTATATTCTGGAAAACCCGGCAGACTTTATCCATATGTCTATCGGCGAAGCCGCAAGGCGGGTAGGTACTTCTGAACCTACCATTTCCCGTTTTGCCAGACACTGCGGATATTCCGATTTTAAAGAGTTGAAAACTGCTCTCCTTGAAAGACAGGAGGAAATCCATTCTCCGGCCCGGAAGCTGGCTTCCTCCATGGAACGTCCCGACACCTCTTCGCTGGAAGGGATGCTGCGGTATCAGCAGTTCTGCATCGAAAAAACTCTTTCATTTTTGAATACAAAAGACGTAGAAGACGCCATAAGTGCTATCATAAAAGCAAGACGGATCTACATCCATGCCAAAGGAGCCGCCCTTTCCATGGCCCAGCTCCTGAAATTCCGGCTGACCAGGTTCGGCCTTTCACTTACCATCCTGCCACCAGGAAGCTCAGAGCTTTTTGAAGAAATGAACTTTATCACCCCGGAAGACCTGCTTATTCTCTTTGGATTCCAAAACATTCCAAGAGAAGCCAGAGTTCTTCTGGATTACCGGGAAAAAACCGGCTGTCCTGCTATTCTCTTCACCAGCCGGATCTGTGACTTTGCCTCCGGGGACGGGATCATACCTCTTTATATTTACCGGGGAGAGCCCACAGAATATCATTCCATGGCCGCTCCGTCCGCACTGCTGGATGCTCTGGTCCTCCTGACCGGCCAGCGTCTGGGCAGCCGTTCCAAAGAAACCTTAGATGAAATCTTCCGGCTGAAAGAGCACTATAAAGCCGACATCCCCCGGTAGATTTCCTGCCATTCCTTCTTACATTAAAGATATTTGCCTTGTCTATGCGCCCTTGAGCAGAACCTCTAAGTAGTCCCCGCCCAGGGCGTGTATTGCCTTTAGGGAACGTTTCAGAGTTCCGGCCGTTTCCACCTGGAATTCCAGGGTATCCGAAGTTTCAATCCGGTAATGCCCTGCCTGAATCTGAGAAGACAGCCCCTCCACCGTACGCACAGTCTGATCGAACACATTATATACACAGCCGTATTGAAAGGCCTGATGCGTATCGCTTCCGGCGGTCAGCGGTTTCTGAAGCACCTTCGAAAGTTCCTTCATCCGCAAGGACATTCCTTCATAGTCCGCCGCCAGATCCTTTCCGTTCAGATCCAGAAAATCAAACTGTTTCAATTCACTCTCCGTAAGCTCCGGGATATGTCCGCCCTCACGGTACGGGTGCGCGGCTCCAAACAGCACAGGGTATTCCTTCACTATTTCCGCCCATTTTGCGAAGGGAAGGAATTTCCCTTTCTCTTTGTACGGCGAAAGTCTCCTGTTCATCTCCAGGATCACATGCATGTTTCCGATCACCAGAGTATGCCCTCCTTCCGCAATATCCACTTCCATCCCCGGAAAGATCCGAAGCCCCTCCCGTGTAAGGAACGTATCCCTCTCCTCCTCATAATTCTCTGAAATATACTGATAAACTTCTGCAAAACCCAGCGTATTGAAATGTTCTGTCAGACATAAAGCATCCAATCCCGCCTCATTTGCCTCTCTGAACAGCCAGTCTGTATATTCCGGGGAAAAAGGCAGCTTCTTTGCCAGTTTCCCATGTGTATGCATGTCTAATTTCACGTTTTTCTTCTCCTCTCTGCAAATCCTGATTTTCATCAGATCCAGATAACTTCTCCTGCGCTTTTACGCAATCGCTGCTGACGCAGCCACACTGCATGCGGCCCAGATCACTGAGATTACTATGAAGATCCCGTCATTCCTTGTCACCTTTAACATGGCAAGTCTCATCTTCTTTACCTCCGGATTCTTCAGTGCATACCGGTAGCCTTTCAGCTCCAGCGCCTCCACCGTTGTCCGCGAGCGCTTTGCCGTATTCAGCATCAACGGATAAAAAGCCTGTATGATCAGCTTTACCTGATAACCAAGATATCTGATCTTACCTATAAGTCCCTGCTTTTTCGGCGGATTTCCCCGAAGACGGTAGGATAACAGAATATTTTGAAATTCCTCCATCAGGACCGGAAGGATCCGGTAAGCAAAGGAAATGCTAAAAGACAGCTGATCCGGGCAGCCAAACCACAGAAGGCCGCTGGCAAGCCGGTCCGGATCCAGCCCTGAAAATACAGTGACCGATGCAAGAGATACCACCGCCACCTTCAAAGTCATTACCAGAAGAGGCGCCACCAAAGAAGAGTCTCCTCCAAAAAACAATGCCATGACCAAAAGATATCCTGTCTGAGTAAAAACGCCCACGCAAAACAGAAACAGTACCAGCGGTGCAATCCTGGCAGCTCTCGTTGTCAGTACCACAAAGAGAAAAAGTCCGAGGAGCAGCACCACATCATTGATAAACCACGGCACCAGCCCGAAAAACAAATACCAGATCAGAAGCACCCTGGGATCAAGTCCTGCAATAACGGTATCATCATTGCCATAAGCATTTTTCAACACCTGGTTTCTTAAAAAATCCATAGAAAATTTATCCAGGATGCTGTCAGTTAATTTATGCATAACATTCACCTCTGAAACAGTCTAAAAATTCATCAATGGTAAAACACGGATTTTCAATCCCTATCAGCCGCCCCATATCATAGATCTGGGGCGGACGGATCCCAACCTGGTTCCTGACGTACAGATCTGCAAAAATCTGTTCCTTCGTACCGTCCGCGATCACCCTGCCGCCTGACAGTACAATGATCCGCTCTGCCCAGTCGCAGACCAGCTGCATATCGTGAGTGGCAATAATCACCGTATCCGTGATCCCTTTCAGCATCCTCAGGGTTTCCATCACCTCCCGGCGGGTAGCGATATCCAGATTTGCCGTAGGCTCGTCCAGAAGCAGGATCTCCGGATTCAGCGCCACACCGATGGCAAGGGAGGCTCTTCGCATCTGTCCCCCGGACAATAGTCTCCCATCCCGCCTGGAAAGGTTTCCCAGGCGGAACATCTCAAGCAGATCATCCGTGCGCTTTTCATATTCCGGTATTTTACGCACTCTCATCGCATAAGAAATATCCTCCCGGATCGAATCCTTAATAAACATCTCCTCCGGATTCTGATAAACCAGGGATATTATCTCCCCTATCTCTTCTTTGGAAAGTGCTCTCACCGGTCTCCCTTTTAAAAGAACGCTTCCTATTTCCGGCTGTATCAGCCCCATCATCATTTTCAGGATTGTGGATTTTCCCGCTCCGTTAGAGCCGATCAGTGCCACCTTTTCTCCTTTCTGGATTGTCAGATTGAAATGATCCAGTATCTTAGGCGCTTTTCCCTTTACTGCCCGGTATTTTACCGAAACATTTTCAAAAGCTGCCATCTGCTCTCCTTCTGTCGGTATGAAAGACTGCCTTATGCATCCTGTCCTGTGTTTCAGATATCCCTCAAACAGATTCTTTCCTTCCTCCAGATTTACCGGAAGAGTTGTATCTTCTGGCAGCATCCCCTCCTGTACCATGCGTCCGGCCGCTATCGTCACCTGCGGCGGAAATATATTGCTCCCGCGAAGCTCCTCTGTCCGCCGCATGGCCTCCCGGGCGGGAAGCTTCCAGGCCGCCTTTCCGTCTTTCAAAAGCAGAACGTGTTTACAGTATTTTGCAATATATTCTGTATGATGCTCGATCACGATAATCGTTTTATGATACGTCTCGTTCCACGCCTTCAGCACTTCATAAATCTGATCCGCATGGGCCGGGTCAAGCTGGGCGATGGGTTCGTCCAGAATAAGGATATCCGGACTTAGCGCCGCTGCCCCCGCAAGTGCCAGAAGATGTTTCTGTCCGCCGGACAGCTGCCATACATAGTCTGAAATCTTTGAAGACAGCCCACAGATCCTGAGCGCTTCTTTTCCCCTTGCTTCATAATCCTTTACAGCGTAATTCAGGCAGGCATAAGAGGCATCCTCCAGCACGGTAGGACACACGATCTGATTTTCAAAATCCTGATATACATATCCTGCCTTCTTCGCCAGGCTGCCGATCTCCTGCTCCCGTGTATCCACACCGTCTATCTTTACCATCCCCTCCATATCTCCGACGATAAAATGCGGAATCAGCCCGTTCAGTGTTTTACACAAGGTAGATTTCCCACACCCGTTATTTCCTACGACCGCAAGAAAATCTCCGTCCTCTACTGTAAGAGACAGATCCTTAAGCGTCGGCTCTTCTGCCCCGGGATAGGTAAATGTCAAATGATCGATCTCGATTTTATTCACAGGTTTCACCTCTTATCCCTTTTAAAAGTTGCGATACTCTGCCGAAGCTTTTCTGCCTGCCCGGCTGCGGATCAGGCCTGCCGCCACAGCCGTCACTGCCAGCGCCACGATAATCCCTACGATAATAGATGTGGAATTTCCTGCCCAGTCTGCCTCCCAGTCAATCAGCTCATACCCGCCGGAGGCCAGAAGCTCCGCCCCAATGGCCGCTGCAAATCCTGCCAGTATCAGAGCGATATTTTTCGGAGTGAAGACACCGCCTTCCAGCCGCGTCTCTTTATCTCTTGGCTTGACGCCTAAAAGAGGCTCAATCTTGCCGTAGAGTCTTGGCACCAGATACATCGCCGGAAGCATGCAGAACAGGATACCTGAAAACAGGATGTCATTAAGACATGCAAATCCTTCGGTAAAGAATACACTTTCCGGGAGTCCCGCTACCGCCTCAAAATCCTCCACCGCAAACTGTACCTTCAGAATATCTACCACGCATCCCATCAGCTGCTGCACCGTTACGCCAATGATAGAGGCTGCAGCAACAACCCTGCGGTTCCTGGGATCCTTCACGATCCGCCCCGCAATATAAACACCGATCGTTACTGTCAGAAATTTTTCCAGCTCTCCAAGGCCTCCGAACTGTCCCAGCATGATCTCGCTGAACACCAGCTCTCCGGTTGCCGCCCCCAAAGCCGCGCTTAACGGGTCAAACAGCATGGCCAGCGTCAACGGAATGAATAAAAAGTATTCTACAGAAAATTCCACGATCCCTATTTGAAAAGATGGGATCAGTTCTGTAAACAGGGTCGCCAGCCCATACAGGGACATACTTAAGACAAATACCATCATTTTCTGCGACTGCGTCATTCTTGATTTTACATCCATAATAAAACTCCTCCATAATCACTCTCATTACATCGTCTTGATTTCTTACGAGAGTCATTATAGAGGAGCTATTTTAAATCTAACAGCGCACTGCCATAAAATGTAAGTAAAATTTTCGTAAATTAGTTTTTGTAATTAAATTTTCATTTTAGCTTGCATTGCTGGCAGCAATCTTTACGCGGCTCCACAGATCACTGATGATCTTTTTGGTGTCTTCATTATAAACAAACACCTCATCGTTCTCATTATCTGTCCGCGGAATGTATGCGTTGATGCCTTCATAATCTCCGCCTTCTCCGGACAGTGTATCCATAACCTCCTGGTTTGCAGAGGTATATCCCACGTAGCTGGAGTTATCATAAGCGCCGTCATAATCAGAAGCATAGTTGATAAACGCATGCGCCAGATCCGGATTCTTGGCATTTTTCGGGATGACCATGGCGTCTGACCACAGATTGGTTCCTGTCTCAGGCATAAAATATCCCATATCTTCATTTTCTGCCATGACATAGGATGCATCTCCAGAGTAAATCAGCCCCAGCGCCTTTCTTCCCTGCGCCATGTTGTCGATGATCTCATCGGTCACGATTTCCGTATCCATGGTTTCCACACACTGTACCAGCCATTCATAGGCCTCCTGCAGCTCCTGCTCATTTTCCGTATTCATGGAATATCCCAGGGCTTTCAGCGCCATCATGAAGGAGTCTCTCTCGGAATCATAAAGATACACATCTCCTTTGTATTTCTCATCCAGGAAAATATTATATCCTTCTCTTTCCAGATCCTCGATGTCTACCTTATTTTTATCATATACGATTCCCACGGTTCCCCAGAAATATGGAACGGAATAATCATTATTCGGATCATAAGGCAGTCCTTTCACCGCATCTGCCAGCTTATCCATACAGGTGAGCTTGGATTTATCCAGCTTCTGTAAAAGATCCTCTTCGATCAGACGCTGGATCATATAATCACTTGGCACCAGCAGGTCATAGGATTCCCCGTTTGCCACCTTGATGTACATCTGTTCATTGGAATCAAAGTTTTCCATGACTACCGTAGCGCCGGTCTCTTCCTCAAAGTCGCCGATGATATTTTCGCCGGTATACTCGCCCCAGTTATAGAGATACAGTGTCTGTCCTTCAAACGGTCTTTCTTTCTCTTCACCGCCGAATTTTACAACGCCAATCACCACTACAAGCGCTGCT
>OLNC01000654.1_pt1 | contig 29376 bp, 26 predicted proteins | sample 1672011 | NCBI WGS metagenome assembly OLNC01 (sample SAMEA3136636, study PRJEB25190) | human gut metagenome | biome: human gut; feature: human-associated habitat; material: faeces | place: Austria | collected 2013 | reverse complement strand
GAGGCGAATTTGGCCTCGCGAAGAAGCCGCGGTCAACCTCTGGTTGCCCGTCGGTTAATCACGTAATTACTGTACTAACCATGAGTGTGAATGCTGTAAGGTCTCAAAACTTATTGCAAAGGCATATGTAGCAGAAAGACTCTCTGCAGGCAAATAATTTTAAGAAAGGAACAAAAAAATATGACAAAAATGTCAGAATACAAAGTAGTATTTGCTGTATATGCAACCATACATGATATGTATGACGACACTGGATGTGTCGTGTATAGCGGAACAACACATACATATGGTGGATATTCATTGAATAACGCCAAAGTTTCTTTGGCAATCTGCGCAAGGTCCCCAAGAGATGCTTATAATCATGGCTTACAGATGATGGAAGAAGGAAATGTCAATTTCGGTAAAGCCAATGTAGAGACATGGGGATTGGAATATGTAACAGACGGAAACCATTCCTGGTCTTCTAGCGACCTTAGGTAAGTTCTCAGTAATTTAAGAAAGGAGCCAAAAAAATATGGCAAAAAAAATGACAAAAGAGTTGTACGAAAAACTTAGTATGGCAGGAAAAGTACTTTGTGAATATTGCGAGAATGACGAATGCTCATGCTGCCAGGTAACGCGCCTGATGGATGATGCATACATTGAGGCAGTAGAGGAGGGGATTGTAGATGATGCCTGAAAAATACGAAGTTGCTTTTGTAGTGTATGCGGATATCCCGGAAAAGGACTCCAGTATTGGAGATTTGGAATGCAATGGGACACTGAGAAGCTACAACTGTTATTCTTTAAAGGACGCGAGGATGTATTTCACAATTTCTGCTGAAACCCCTGAAGAAGCATACAAAAAAGGGATTGAAAAGATGCAGTCCGGAAATGCTGATTTCGGGGAAGCAGTGGTGGAAGACTGGTACTTGGAGCACGTTTCATATGGCGACAAATACTGGTACAAGGAAGACCTTGCACTTTGATTGCCTTACTTGCAGGCGGCAAATTTGCCGCCTGCTTTTTTTTGTAAAAAAAATCGATAAAAAATTCTTTTTTCTGGAAAATTAAGCATATTGTATATGTAACTAAAAAAAGCTTCGAAAAGAAGGAGAAAGAAATGGCAAAAAATAAAATCTTACCCTGGCTTTCTGTATCAGCATTAATTTTTGCATTGCCGGTCAATGCCGCTGAAAATAATACTTTTATGGCAAATACGCCTGATATGTATACAGCTGAAAAATATATAGAAAAACGAGAGAAAAAATATGAGGTAATGTCGGTAACATCAGCGTGCGTAATTGCGACAGGAATGTATGCTAAATACAGAACCAGAAAAACAGATTTTTGCTAAATATCTAACAGGAGGAAAAAATAATGAAAAAAAATAACAAGCTGCTTGCCTTTATCTGTGCAGCAGCAACAGCGGCATCAGGACTTACACTTAGTATGCCATATAATGTATTTGCAGATGCAACAAAGGTAGTTTCTATTGGTAATGACCTGACAGATGCCCAGAAGAAAACAATGCTTAAATATTTTGGCATTGAAGGTGACCAGAGCGTTCAGCGAATAAACGTAACTAACAAAGATGAAATTTCTCATCTTTCCAGTTATATTCCACTTGAACAGATTGGCACAAGAACAGTAAGCTGCGCTTACATCAAACCAACTGAATCTGGCGGAATCAGGGTAAGAACGGCAAACCTGCAGTATGTAACTGCAAATATGATTGCTTCTACTCTCGCAGACCTTGGCATTAAGAATTGCGAAGTTGTATCTGCCTGCCCGTTCCAGGTGTCTGGAACCGGTGCATTGACCGGAATCATCATGGCGTATGAAACAGCAACCGGTGAAACAATTGACCAGGCAAAAAAAGATATTGCAACCCAGGAAGTTGTTGTGACAAAAGACCTGGCAAAAGATATCGGAAATGTTCAGGCTGAATATGTTATAAATCAGGCAAAGGTTGATGCTATTAATGGCGATATGAAGGACAAGGAGCAGATTCAGGAGAATGTCACTAATATTGTTAACAATAACAATATCAACATTTCAAATGACCAGATTGAAAACATTACAAATCTGACCCAGAATATCGTAAATGAAAATTACGATAATTCATACACAGAAAATATCACTGAAATCAATAACAACATCAAGCAGGAGATTGATGCATCAGATGACATTGATATTGACGTAGATATTGAAGACACCAATGCAGACGATGACGAGGAGCTGGTTCCGGATGACAGCATTACAGAAAATCTTGACGACAGCCTGCTCGGTGATAATGTAATTGCTTCTTCAACTGATGATGCTTCCTTGATTGTTGATACCGCAGAAAGCAGCGAAAGCACTGAAGAAGGTACCGAAAGTGAAGCTGGAACTGTGGAGGATACAGACGAGACAGATGGCGATACAAGTGATGATACTGATATTGCTGATAACGCAGACACCACAGATATCGAAAATGACGAAAGCGAAACGGCACCGAATGGTGATGTGTCAGAGCCGGAAGAAACTGGCGATAATGAAGATGATGAAAGCACCGAAAGTGAAACTTCAGAAGGCAGCAAAACAACAGATACTGATGCAAATACAGATACTGACGAGGACTCTGATACAGAAACCGAAACAGACACAGATGCTGAAGCTGATGGAGACGCATCCGACGATGCTGAAAAGACCTGCGATAGCGTTGAGGACGGAAAAGACCTTGATGATATCGTGATTCCAGAAGATGGCTTATCATATTTTGGATACGATATAAACGCCATCAAAGATGCTTCTGATGAAAATACAGCTAAAAGATTTTTACAGCTTGAAAACAATATGAAAGAGGCATTTCCGTTCTCATTAGGCAATTATGCAGATTGTCTGCTGAACCAGGGGAAATTGTTAGACAGTGAGACAGGAGAGCCGTTAGAAAATGTAGATGAATCAAAGCTGATGTCTCATATCACGAAGTATATTCTCGCTACATATGAAAATTACATCCTGACACGTCCGACGAAAAGTCTGCAGAGCGAATTTGACGATACTATCAAATCTGAAATTGATGAGGGCTCCATCCAGCCTGAAGACGAAGAGAAGGTAAGGGAGATTATTTCACATGCGAGAACACCTATCGCAAAGCCAGCAGAGGCTACTGATAACTCTGCATCTGATGAGACAGCGACAGATGATGAAGCCGTATCACTTGAGGATATACTTGGCTAAAAATATATTAAAAAGAAGCGAAAAAATTTCGCTTCTTTTTTTTTCGTAAAAAAAGCACAAAAATAAAAAATTTCTGCATATTGTCTGTATGAAATATTTGTAGAAACGGAGTAACAGTAAGAATAACCATGACCAGAGAAGAAGCAGGCAAAAGAGGGCGTGAGATAGCGGCAAGAGCAAGAGCTCAGAAGCGCGAATATTATACAGATGGAAATACGGTAAGACATGTAAAACCTCAAAGCAGAGTCGCCAATCCATATATAAGTAAAGATAGAAATAAAGATAAATATAACAGCAGAAGCGAAATGCGACAGCCAGAAAGGAACACATCTGCGAGAAAACGCATTGATTTCCAGATAGAAAAACATCGTATAGAGGAAAGAAAAAAGCAGCAAAAAATAGAACAACAAAGACAGCAAAAAGAAAGACGGAGAGAGAAGCAGCAGGCAAAAGAGCAGGCTTTTATCGATAGAGAACGGCAACAGAAGGCGAACAGAAAGCGTACTTCAGCGGCTACAATAAGCAGGAACAGACAGAACGCTACACAGATGCAGCGTGGCTTCGTAGTGTTTCTTATGATTGCGTCAATCGCCGTATTGTTTTCATGCATTCATTACCTGCAGCTGAAATCAGAGCTGACTTACAAAATGCAGACAGTAGCCAACCTGGAATCCGAGCTTGAGGAGCTGAGAAATTATAATGACGCTTATGAGAACGAAGTACTTAACAGTGTAGACCTTGAAGAGATAAAGCAGAAAGCCATAGGCAAGCTTGGGATGAAGTATCCGGATGCGGAGCACGTGCAAGAGTATGACGCTAACAGTAAGGGATATATGAGACAATACCAGATTGTAGGAGAAGAAGAATAAATGTATAGGTATAGTAAGACATAGTTTGGAAAAGACGGCAGAATCATCTGCCGTCTTTTTGTTGTTTCGGTAAAATGCATATGTATATAGGTCATATTTATGTTTTGGATAGTGAATGGATATGATGTGAATAAATATATGGAGAAAAGCCAAGAATTATTTTTGGTAATCTTGCTTTACCAGAAGAAGATTTTGGGATGAAGTTTTCCAAATAAACAAAAAAATAAAAATTTTATTAGAACTTAAAAAAGTAAGAGTTTTACTTCTATGTTTTGTTTTATAGATTTAATCCCTTTTGCTCTTTTTTTATTATCCCTGTTAAAATTATCTTATCTATTATAACCTTTGCTTTTTTATTCTTTGGTCTGACTCTGTTTTGATGGTTATGGCCTTTTGGCTTTGTGTGTATTGATTTTGTTGTTTTGCCCTGTGTTCGGCTGGTTTGCCCGTTTTGTCCCTTATGTTCGGCTTTGTGTGGCCTGATTTTGCCGCTTTGTCTTGTGGTTGGCTTAATTCTGTCGTTTTGTCCTTGTATGGTCTGGTGTTACTGTTTTGCCTTGATGCAGTCTAATGTCGTGGCTTTATTGTCTGGTATGGTCTGAATTTGCCTGTGGCTCTGTCTGTTTAGCCTTATTCTTACTGAAAGTCCTTATCTTTGGTGTATCCATTTTTTATCTTTTTTTATACCTTTTAGCCCTTTTTACCACTTTTTTCACCATTTTCATACCTTTTCATACCTTTTAACACCTTTTCATACCCATTTTTCTCTTTTTTTCTTCTACGGTCGGATGTATGCTCCCTGTCTAACGTTTTGAAGGAAGCGGGAAAAGTGGGCGAAAAAATATGTGTATGCCTGTGGCTGGGTAAGCATGTACCTCTTTTTGATGTATTGTAGTGGTCGCATTGTGGTTGCTTGGCTTTGCTGCGTCGTATACTTAATTCTGCTGCCCGCAAAATGTGAGTATGCGTGTGGGGTGGAAGAGTAGTAGTGGTTGGTGGTAATTTGTCCTATTTCTGCCTGCTGCCGGCAAATTTGCGGGGTGGGAGAGTAGTGACTGGGCCGTTGGAATGACTGCTGCAGGCTGGAAATGTGGTTTCGGGTGTATATATAGTGTATGCACTTTTTGAATATAAAAAATGGATATTTAGTGTATATATAGTGTATGCATTTTTTTTACTTTCTGCCCGCTGGTTTGCCTGCTGGGGTTTGCGTGTGGCAAAAAATGTACGCATATAAACATATGCATCTCTGCTGCCGGCATGATGCCGGCAGCTTTTTTTGTGTATACGTTAAGCTATGCATATCACTTCAAATTTTGCATACGTAAACATATGCATTTTGTTCTTTTTTTTTGTGTATGTAAACATATACATTTTGTTTTCTTTTTTGTGTATATAAACATACATACTTCTCCTGCTGCCCGCAGAAAAAATATGCAAATAAACCTGCACAAAACTTCCTGAAATCCGCACACCTAAACCAGCCACTGCACTTTCTTAAAATACATACATAAACATATGCACGCATATCGCCAGCTTTGTTTGCGGTATGTAACTTTACATATACATTTTTTTCTTTTTTTGTATATACATAAAGATATGCACAAAAGAATTATCCTTTTTTGTGTTTGTAAAGATGCACAAAAAAAGAGGAAAAAATAAGCATATAAAACATATACACTTTTCGCCCTTTCTCCCGCCTTTTCTTTCCCGCCCTGCCGCCTTCGGCGGCAGGGCTCGCCTCTCGGCAAAGTTCCATCCGGGAAACCGCCCCGCCCCCTGGGGCGCCCATTTCTTTTTCTCCCTTATCTTTTCTCGCGTAGTATACATATCTTTCTTCCCTACTTCATCCCATTCCGTCCCTCTGCCTTTCATTCCGCTGCCCGTTCGCTCCCGGGAGGCCATTCTACCCCCGTGGATTCTTTTGCCGATATTTTTTTCTTTTTACTGCTGCCGAGAAGTGGCTGGAGGGAATGGGAAAGATTGGCGGCGGAAGAGAAAAAAATGAATGGTTGGCGAGCGGTTGGATAATGAGGAAAGAGATTGGAGTAAGGAGGGTAAAAAAGTAAAACAAAAAGAAAGACAAAAAAAAGAAAAGGAGAAGCAAAGATAAAAACTAAGAAGAAAAACAAAGAGAAAAAATAAAGAAGGCAAAGATAAAAGTAAAAGCAAAAAGAAAGCAAAAAGAGAAAATAAAAATAAAACAAAAATAAAAAATAAAAAGAAAAGTAAAAGTAAAAAAATGAAAAAACAAAGAGAAAAAAACAGGAAGAAAAATAAAGAGAAAAAATAAAAAGAAAAAAACAAAGATAAGAGCAAAAGTAAAAAGAAAGAAAAACAAAGAGAAAAAACAAAAAGAAAAACAAAAGCAAAAAGAAAAATGAAGGCGTCGCGGCGAAGCCGCGGCGCCAGGGAGATGGAAAAGGAGAGAGAAAAGAGAGAAGCAGAAAAAAGAAACATAAAGAAAAAAGAAGAAACGCGGGCTCCTCGCCCGCGACCCCGGCAGCCTTGCAGGCTGCACCCGCGCGCGAAACTACGTTTCGCGTTTGGGCTGCTGTTTGGAAAAGCGGCAGCAGGACGGAAGAAGTGGAGGGAATTGGGAAAGTGGTGGGATGAGATTGGAGTTGGAGGTACGGAAAGGCGAAAGCCGGGAGGATGGCGGCGATATAGAAAATAGAAAAAGGAAGATGTGTGGAAGAATGGTAGGGAGCGATACTTGGTGGGAAGATGGTGCTTTGTAGATGTTAAAAAAGTGGTGAGAAGGAATATAAGGCGTCGGCCGGCCAAGCCGGGAGGAAGGGAGTTGGCTTGCTGAGGATTGTGGGCCGGTATGAGAAGAAGGGCGGCGGGAGATGTTGGCCGGCTGGCGCCGGAAGGGAATGAGTTGTCTTGTTGGAGGTTGTAATAGGATTGGCAGCGGTAGATATTGGCCGGCCAAGCCGGAAGCGATGGTTTTGGATGCTGAAAAAATATGTACCTCGTGTTTTCGCGTCTGGAAAACCGAAGCTGCAAAAAGCATTTGACGATTGACGGGTTGGCCGCTGCGGCTGCTGAATGTAAACGGGAGATTTGGGCCGGCTGGCGCCGAAAAAGAATGTGCTGACGGTCTGGAAGCGTGGGGCTCTGGGCCGCTTGCCGGCCAAGCCGGAAACAAAGATGCCTCCTGCTGGAAAATGTGCACTTCGTATTTTCGCGCCTGAAAAATTCGCGCTTGCTTTTTCTGCTTGCCGGCTGAATTTTATTCTGCTGTTTTCGGCAGCAGGTGCGGCATCCCTTGGAAAGACCAAACATAAGAGATAAAAAAATCAGGAAAAATTTTGCTCCGATGGAGAAAAATCCGGCATACTGTATATATAAGAAATGAGGAGGATTTCAGGTGGACGATTATTTAAAAACAGATATGACGGAATTTGGATTAACACTGATGGAAGTGAACCCGTCTGCAAAGTGGATTGTAATTCCGCCGGAGATTAAATGGGTTGATGCCTATTGCTCGAGGACGCAGCTTAGCGCCCTGAAATATATTGAAGTACAGAACGTTGATGTGCTGCTTTCTATCAGGAATCCGCCTAAGAAGATTGTGATTTCTGACAGCTCGCGGTTCTGGAATATAGACGTCCTTGTAACGCTTGGAAGAATAGGCATTCATGAGATAGAAATAACAAACAATAAGTATTACACCAGCGAAGATGGTATCGTATACACAAAGAACAAAAAGAAACTGCTTAAATGCCCGCCAGAAAGAACGGGACATATCGTCATCCCTAATGGAGTCCAGGAGATTGGTGAGCGGGCGTTTGCTAACTCCAAAGTTGCATCCATAACATTTCCTGATTCCCTGCGAAAAATTGAATATGAGGCTTTCATGCATTGCATTAAACTTAATCAGATTGATTTTGGGCGTGAAGTAAAGGAAATTGGAACAGCTGCGTTTGAGTGGTGTTCGGAGCTGACTGTCCTGAAGTTCCCTCAGCAAATAAAAAAGATATGTGAGTATGCATTCAGAAATTGTATAAGCCTGAAAAAAGTGGTTCTTAATGACGGATTAAAGACAATCTCCTGTGGTGCGTTTGACACTCATTCCGCAAATATGGAAAGCGTGAAACTGCCGAAAAGCCTTAAACATCTCGGGCCTGATAACTTCGACACAGCAAAAAGTATCATCATTGACGAGATTCCAAAGAAGGCGTTTGTGAAACAGCTGGTGGAAAACTGCACTCTTTCAGGCGTGGAAGCATTGAATCGAATGACAGGTTCTTCAATACATGCTACAAAACTGGAGATTGCCGGAAAGACTGTGTATCTTCCATGTGTAGTTTCAGACAAGAAGGCGATGTCAAACCTCTTAATACATCCTGAAAGATATGGCGAATCATACGCCCTCGGGGTTGGTTCCTTTGCGTGCGATGCTGCCGTATTGTCATATATGGCTGGATATGAAGAGCCAAAAGAGTATATAATACAAAACGATATCAGAGTTGCTGACCGGCTGATAGATACTGAGCGCTATGAAGAAATCATCAAGTGCCTTCCGTTGTTTCAGGACTGCACCGTCAAGCTCGTTGCTGCAATGACACAGAGTTCAGACAATGCGATACTGCGAGCGTATCTTTTGGGGTATATGAAAGAAGATAAAACAGATTTCGATATCTGACCAGATTTTGCATATTGTACATATCGGCAATAAGCCCGAAATACATATGCCAGCAAGGAAATGAGGAGGTTTTTGTATGGAATGGGGAATAAATAAAGAAGGTTGCAGAAAAAGAGGAGAGCGAGATATGGCTTTGCTCAGACTTGCTGCGATGAGAAAAAGTGATTTTTCGAAGACTTGGGTAGGAAGACAAAGGCTTCAAAAAGAAATACAAGAATACAGAAAAAAATATATGTAAATGTACTGATTGTTGGAGCTGTAATTCTGTTGTATATTTGTATAAACGGTAAGTTTCAAATCGAGAAAGGTATTAATATGAGACATATATTAGAGTTGTGGAATGGATATTGTAATCTTATTTTTTACGTTAAGGGTAACTTGTTTTATTTAAACGAGCAGTTGTCAGACAAGACGTATATTATGCATGGTACGTTAAATGCGTGCTTGTCGTGGCTAATGACTGGAGCTGGGGCAGTCAGATATCTCAATAAGTATACAGAAAACCCAGTCAATGTTGTATTATCAGGCAGGGATGTATTGTTTCTGATTAATCGTGGTTCTAGTTCGTCATACAATTCGGTATATACTGCTCAAAATTTTTCAGCACTTGATTTTTGCAAGAACGTTTTGGAAACATTCAGAGAAAATCCAAAAGGATGGAGCGAATATACGAAAAGCTCTAACAGAACGGCAGAGGAAATAGAGACAGAACTGACCAGATTGGCTGATGAAATAGAAGAACTGCTGAATGATATCTAACCATATTTTGCATATTGTATATATCGGCAATAAACCCGAAATACATATGCCGGCAGAGCCGGCGAGGAGATACAAAAATGAGTGAAAAAGAATTTAAAAATAATCGCCCGAAATCTGACGAGAAAGATTTGGAAGGCCTGGTGCAAAATTTTTCGCAGAAGGTAGAACCGGCAACAAAAAAAGTTAAAAAAACAGTTGGGAAAATTGGGCGCCAGGGAATGCATGCAGCTGAACATTATACGGGAGACGATTATACAATGCGTGGAGCTATGGTTCTGGATACATGCGGTATGGCAGTCAACAATGCCATTGAAAAGCATATGCGCATTGAGAATAGCGTGAAGAATGTTATAAACGACGCCAAGGAGCTCAAGTTCCAGGACGACGTAAAAGAAGTGCAAAAAATGATGAAGGGTTTTGTTAAAGATGGAGACCCTGGAATAGACGAGCTGCTGAACAAAACCGATAAATACGGTGCAGACGTTATTGCCCAGGCATACGTTAATGTAGCCAAAGAAATTGGAAAAGAAGACATATGGCAGATGACTAAGATTGATGAAGCCTTCAACTTCGAGCATCCGGTATTTGAAAGGGAATTTGATTTCATCCGGAGCCGTGACCCGGAGGCCGATGCAGCCCTGGATTTTCTGGATATGGAAATGGGAAGAGAAAGATAAGAAAAAGCCTTAAAAATAGTAATATTTTTAAGGCTTTTGTAATGTCGACAAAACGTTTCAGATATTCATATCTTCAGCTTCATTAAGGCTTTCGTCTGGATAAAACTTATTGGCGCTTGATAGCACATATGCTATCATTTCAGCGTTATCCTCCTTTAAGGCATGCTGGTAAAGATAATAAAGCGTTTCGAATGACACAATTCCAAGACTCATCATTTCACATATCATCTTCTCAGTCTGCTTGTCTTTTTCACGGTCAGGCAGTCTGAACGTCCGACGGTTCAAATACCTGTCTATGACTGAGTCACCAAAGCTTGCAAACTCGTTCAAAACTCGGTTGTTTTTTGGACTATCCCTGTACAGCCGGCTAAGAATATCATATTTCACCGTTGAAAGGTCAAGGTACTCAATTACGAAATCCGGATTCGTCCTGTACATCATGCCGCTGTCACAGAATTTCCGTACTGCATCAATGAATGACTGAAATGCCCAGACCTTCGGAAAATAATAAGTATTATGCCCTTTATCGTGGATTGTTACAACGGCTTCTTTCGGTTTACCATTATAATTTTCGTAACTAAACGTTACGCCTTGTATAAGACCGCTTGGATTATTGACGGAGCGGTCAATGTAAACATTATCCGCCGAAGATATAGCCGCTTTCCCTATCTCATATAATGTAGTCGGAAGATGTATTGTTTTGATGCCAGTATCATAAAACGCATATGGGGCGATATATTCAAGGCCTTCTGGAAGATTGACATGCTGCAGGCTACTACAGTCATAAAACGCATTTGGCCCTATTGACTTCACCTGCTCCGTAATGATGATTTCTTCAAGCTTGCGGCATAACCTGAATATACCTGGGCTATTCTCACTTCCAATATGTCTGATACCTTTACCAAAATCCACAAACTGTAATTCATTCATGTCCAAAAAGGCTGATTCAAATATCATCTTTAAAGAATCAGGAAGATACAGCTTTTTTATACCTGTATTGTGAGCAAATGCCTTTGGCGATATGTATTTGACGCCGTCTGGTATGTACATTTCTCCGTTTTCATCGCCAGTATGACAGATTGGACAGTAAATAAGTGTTTCCCCGTCTTTTGTATACAGTACTCCGTCAATATCTTTGTAATACTGATTTGTCTGAGCTACTGTAATTTTTTTGAGGGTGGAAAATCTTCTCTGCGAATCAGTGAACAATGAAAAGAGAAAGAACTCGTCAATCTCCTTGTCAAAATTCAGAAAAATTTCTGTTGCCCTTATTTCAGCACATGTTGTGTTTGAGACAAGACTTGCAATAGAGTGGGTGTCGTGGAATTCAAGACGCCCGGTAAACTGGCATTCGTCAAGCGAAAGCCCTGAATCCTTCAGGCAGATAAGCTTTGTCTGGATATTTTCTTTTGACATTTTTTTATGTTCCTTTCTTTTTGATTTTTTTCATATATAGTATGCTGAATTTAAAAGCGTGAAGAAATGCCTGCTTTTTGTTAAGGTGAACAAAATGCATAATAAAAATATACAAAAAAATAAGCGGTCATGAGAAATAATATGACGACCGCGAGGAGGATAAAGAAGGAAATAATAGACAAAGTTTATGATGATTATCTGAGAGATTATGAAAATTGGGGCTCAGGCGGAACAAACATGGATTCCGTAGAAAAAGCTTGTAAGTCTCAATTTGAAAAAAATGGAATTGAGTATAGCCTTTATGATATTAAAAGAGAATTAGAGAACAAGAGTGATTACAATATTGTAAATGCATATGTTAAAGAATATACTGATACCAAGGAGGATATAAACTATTCTGATATAGAAGGCTTTATTGTTCAATGCAAACAGGGGCTTGATGCAGGTAATATTGAGTATAAAGATGCTGAATTTGAACGCGTTGCAGAAGTCTTTAAAATGTATGAAGGATATGGGCGCAAAACCGATGACAAAGAAGCTAAAGATGCAATTGATAGCTTAAAGAAAGATGTTAACTTGTATCTGTCTGAAACTTCATCAGATAAAGAAAGCGTACAAAATGCATATAAGGCAATCAGTGCTTATGTTTATGGAGATTCTTCGTTTGATAATCTTTCTGAGCAGGTCAAATGTATTGACCCAGCTGATATAAAAGAGGCATTCAGCAAATAAATTAAAGATAATTATTATCTGCAATCAAGACTATCAAGGGTTGAAAATCCAAATAGAAATGATGGCAGTATTATACTCGACAACAGGTATATGAATCCTGATATACGAAACAATCTTAATAATGTATATGATAAATGTCTCAAAAACAATATAGAAGAACTCGGTAAAGAATCAAAAGAAATCCAGATGGTAATAAAAATGCATTCAATTATTGAGGATTACGATAAGGCATACAGAGACATGAATGATTATCTTGAAGGAAAAAACCACAAAACTTAACGAAGGCAAAAATATGAACCAATATGCCGTAGCGAAAGCTTTTGAAAATGTAATGATAAGTCATGTAAATCATGATGGAGACATTAAGATTACAGACAAACATGTAGACATAGGTAAAAACTACGATATACCAAGAACAAATTCGTTTCCAGAGAACGATTATCAGCTTACTGATGCCTTGCGAGAGGTTCGTGAAAGAGTTGCGGATAGCCTTGCAAAAGATTTTTCAGACGATAAGGAGACTCAGGAACAGTTTAAAGAAATGTATTCCAGCCTTCATGGCTCTTGGTCAGTACGACAGGGTGACCCGCATGAACGCGACAGCCTGGATGACCGTTATTCCGTATTCAGGGACGACGAAATGAAAGAAGCAAACAAAGCTGCAGCAGATGCCTTTCTTAAAGTCATGAAATGTGAAAATGTACAAAAATTACTTGCTGATATTAAAGAAGGAGATATGAAGCATAATCTGGATGTTATGATGCATAGCCCGGATTGTAATTTCTATGACTTGATTAACGCTTATGAAATGAGCGGAGCAAGAGAGCAAATCGGTAATATGGTCACAGAGGCATGCAAAAATGCAGACGACCCGACTAATGTACGACCTGAAGAAGTTGGCCTCACAGCAGATGAAATCCGTGATATTACCAAAATAGAGGAAATCATAGATACAGAAGAAGAGCTTGCCAGTACATTTGATGTAATAAATGATTATATGCAAGGAGATATCACTGTTGATGAAATGAAAGAGATTCTTAATGATGAATGCCAGCCGGAATTTATCGCGAATGCTTTTGCAGATATGTTAAACGAAAATAGCCGCTATTGTGAAAATACTTTATATGACGATGTAGAGCAGAAGCTGAAAAATATTTACAAAGAATGTGATTTTGACAGCCCTGAATTTAAGGAAGCTTTCGATAATGTATCTTTTTATCACCTGAGTGATTTTGTACAAATCAGAAATGAATCAAGGGCTGATAATGAATTCCAGAAATGGATGTCAGACCCGGAACGTAAATCTGTTGCTGATTTAAGAAAAGCGATTTATGACAGTGATGACCATCGGGCCGATAGAGATAATGTCACATTCTTAATTGACCAGACTATCGAACATATACCGGCAGAAATGATAGTTGACAGTCAAATGATGCAGAAGCTCGTCAGTATTACTGCCGAACATAATATACCTTTAAGTGATATCAAGAGCTTTGATGAAGTTAAGGAAACCAGCCCGGAAATTGCAAATGAGTTTCAAGAGAGTTACAAAAATAATCTAAAAGAAAATCTGGCAGAAGAGATTGCATTTCATGCAAAATGGGATGCGCCTTATGTATTTGAAAGTGTCGGACGTAGAGTCAACAGTCTGTATCGGGAAATAGATGAGAATGATAAAGCCGATATTATCGTTTCTGCTGCAAACATCCTTGAAAATAAACGTCTGACTGGTGAAGCCGATATGTCAAAGAAAGATGTATCGCTGTCTCTTGCCAATGCATGTGTAGCGATAGGATTTACGGAAGACAGGAGCGTTGATGCCATTGATAAAGCAGTTGAAAAGAATCCGCAGGTAAAAGATATAACAGACGATATGATGAAGACCGCGGTATTCAAAGATATGGTTATGGATTATGTTGAAGACTTCAAGGGATTCATTTCAGATATTGAAAACACAATAGACCAGCTTGACAAATCAACAGTGGAAAAAGTGATAGATGATGTTTCTGGCAGAATGATAAATGCTTACGGAGATAAAAAAGAAAGACTCGAAGAAGTCCAAAAAGCAGCAGATGAATACGTTAAGGGCGACAAAATGGACCTCAATCAGGACGAGATAAGTTATGATGATGATGACGACCATGATGACCATTAATATAAAACATGGAAACCCTGGATGACAAAAAACATCCGGGATTTTCATGTTTTATGTTTAACTTCGCACGCGGGGAAATCCAAATGCTTGTGGCAGGAATATAAACGGCATTCTTTTTGCTTGACAAACATATAGATTAAAAATAATATATGTATTAAGTAAACGAATTGTACACAAAGCTTTATCCCAAAGTTCTTGCGGCATACTGATGTTGATAGAATGCAATCATTGGCCCCTAAGGCTTGCCTCCGGGAGTATCCAGAAACAGCCAGAACCCTAGGAGGTAACCTTCTAGGATTCTTTTTAAAATCCCGTTTTTTTGCTGCCCGAAATTCCGCATATTAAATACAGAAAAATAAAAAGAAAGGAAAATAAAAAATGGATATGATAAAAAAAGAAATCCAAAAAGGAGTAGTACTCTATGTTGGTTCTGCAATAGGCATGAAAGATAACAAAATCGTAATGGATATTGATGTTGCGGATAATATTAAAGAAGTAGAAATCTGGCATAATTTTAGAATGCCCGATACTAACAAAAGCTTTCCGAATGTAGAAAAATTAATCATTAAAGAATATGTTACTGATATTAACATTCCGAACAGCTTATTTCCAAATGTAAAATACGTTGACTCAGAAAGTGATGCTTTTTTGTCAGGAAAATATCTGGTTGGAACGTTTTACAGAAGCAATACGCTGTTTAATACTTTTTGTCAAAAACCAGGAGAAGTAATCGATATGACAAGAATTGACGGAATTGCTAATTTTGCGTTTTCTGGGTGCAAAGCCGACGAAATGGTGGTATGCGATTCTATAACATCTTTTCATCAGGTTAGTGCAAACGCTTTTGTAGACTCCGCTTTCAGCGCTAAGCCGTTTGTTAACGGATTAAAACTTGCCGGAGCTCTTGTTCTTGAGGTTGATAAGACAGCAGAGAGTATAGAATTGCCGGATACACCATACAACTATGTTTTTTTGGAAACGGCAGATATGTCGCATGTTAAAAAACTGACAGTCCATCACCCGGATGCCAGTAATAAGTTATGTTTCAAGAATGATGTTCCTGAAACAATAGTCCTGAAAACCGATAAAGAACTTGACTTTTCTGATATTGCAGTTTTGGCGCATCATAGTACCTCAAAAGGATGTCTGCAAAATTTCTCAATAATTCATCCAAATTTTGAAGAAATTGATGGAGTTGTGTATACGAAAGATAGAAAAACTCTTGTTGCTTGCTCTATGTCCAAGAAACATGTTAAAGTTTTGGATGGAACAGAGGTGATATCTATAAATGCATTTACCCAGTGTAAGATTGAAGAAGTCATCTTTCCTGCCTCGCTGAAAATTATCGATGAAATGGCGTTTACGGATTGTGAAATGTTGAAAAGTGTTAAGTTTGGAAATGGATTAAAAGCCATCGGCAGGTCTGCTTTTGCCTGGTGTCGTAGTCTCAAGCATGTTGCCCTTCCATCTTCGCTGGAGCATATTAGTAGATGTGCATTTTTTGGTTCTGGACTTAAAGATATCAATTTAAATGAAGGATTAAAGTCATTTGAAGCGGAGGCTTTCAGTTATACACAAATCAAAGAATTGTATATTCCTTCTTCGGTAGAGAGGATGAACTACGACAGTATTACTGCAAATATCAAAAAACTTAGATTTTCTACAATACCCAAAAACCTGTTATCATCTTTTTCAATTTCAATGCAGTCTTTTGAATATAATACATTGGAAGAGGCTTGTGTCGTTATGGAATGTAACAAAAAACATCTGTATATGCCAAGGAGTATTGCCTTAGACACATCTTGTTTAGTTGACGAGATAGAAGAAAAAATAAGACATTATTTCTTCGATATCAATGTTTCAAATGTGTCTCTGCTGGAATATAGCGCTACAAACACATGCCGCGATGCGGTTGCGGTTGCGGAATTCTGTGATTTTGGAAACGAAGATGCCAAAAAACACATCAAAAAACACATTGGCAGAATATTGCCTATGCTTCTTGATGAGAAAAACGAAGAATGTATATCAACGCTCATCATGGCAAATATAATACCTGACGATACTCTGGAAGAGCTGCGTGAAACTGCAAATCAGAAAAACATGTTAACGGTACAGGCATACCTTTTGGAGCACATGGATAACAAAAAAAATGCAGAAAAAAAATCGCAAACATTTCAATTGTAAGAAATAATCCATTGCAAACAGCCGGCGCTTTCGCGCCGGCTGTTTTTTTTGCGTGCAGTCCTACCGAAAAAACCACTGCAAAACGTAGCGGCCCTTTTCGTTTTGCCGGCAAATCCGGCATATTAAATACGAAAAGCTAAAAAAATAGCAAAAAAAACAAGAAAGGAATTTAAAAACATGAAACAACAAAAAATGATTGCAAAACAGATACAAAAAGGTGTTAAGTTCTATCAAATTAGGCAGAGTACCACGTCCATAGGATATGATATTACTTAAATTTATCATACCGCATTGGCGTGGGTGAATGCCTTTTTTAATTCGTGTATCATAAAAAATCCGCAGAAAGTTTTACTTTTTCATAAAAATTCGGCATATTAATAACAGAAGATTTGAAAGGAGGACATTCATTATGTTAAATGCGATTCCGATGGTGATATCAAAAGAATCATTTGAACAGATTTTTACATTTGCTGAAGACAATTCTGCTCTTGCTAAAAATCTGTATAATGCTGCCCTTTTTCGAATCCGTCAGGTCTTTACGGGATGGAATAAAACGAAACGGACAGATTTGGAACAGCTTGTGTTTGATGAATTGAAACAGACAGAAACCGTATACAAAAGCTTTAAGCCGCGCCATGTCCTTTCATATGCTGCACTTGATAAAATCATGAGGGCAACAAGCAATCCTGACTTCTTTGCCGGGCTTCCGATGCAGACCGCGCAGCAGGTTTTAAAAGATGCGGTACATGATTTTAAGACATGGCTTGACAGTTTAAAGAAGTATAAGAAAGACCCATCCAATTATACCGGAAAGCCAAAAATGCCGGGATACTGCAAATCAAACCGTAAGACCTTTACAGTGACAAATCAGGATGCCGTGATTTATCCGGTTATTGATAAAAACGGATGCATTACAGGCAATGAGTTAAAGCTTCCAGGTTTTAAGAAAAAAGAACGCGTCCCGATTAATTATGTTGACCATAAGTCAGATTTACGTATGCTGACATTTAAGCCTTATTATGATAAATACATCATGACTTTTGTGATTGAAGATATGGCTCCGCCATTTTATCCTGATATGCCTTATATGGCAGGGCTTGATTTCGGGACAGATAACATCGCAGCTATAGCATGTACAGATAATTCATCTGTAATATACAAGGGCGGTGCAGTGCTGTCATCAAATCAGCTTTTCGCCAAGAAAAAGGCAAAGGCAGTTTCATTAATCACACAAGGTCATTCAAAAATGCATGCAGAATCAAGGTATCTGATTACTCTTTCACGTAAACACAGCTGCTTTATAAAAGACCAGATGCATAAAATCAGCACTGAGATTGTCAGATACTGTGTTGAGCATCGCATCGGAATTCTTGTGATTGGCGTGAATAAGCTCTGGAAACAAAAATCAAGTATTGGCAGAAGGAACAACCAGAACTTTGTGTCTGTCCCACATTTCCAGCTTCGCCAGATGATAGAATATAAAGCACTTCGTGCAGGAATAGATGTCATCGAACAGGAAGAGAGTTATACTTCAAAAGCAGATATTACTGCGTCTGATTATATGCCTGTTTACGGAAAAGAAAAATGCCGCCCGGTATTTTCCGGACGACGTATTGAACGCGGATTATATTTATGCAAAGAAGGATACTGCATTAACGCAGACTGCAATGGCGCAGCAAACATCCTCAGAAAAGCAATCCCGGATGTATGGAAAAATGTATCAAACTTTCATTTCCTTGCAACACCGGAAAGTATTAGATTTGCAATGCTGAATCCTGCAGATTCACACAAGAGATATAAACAGCACAACAACTGGATTTTTGTTCCCGCTGATACTGCTGGCTATTCTTACAGACCTGCCGCATAATCAAATAATGCGTCTTTATGCACGCGCTTTAAAAGCAAAGCATAGACCAAAGTATTCCTTAGGCATCATTTGCCAATGGATAGGGGGGCTTGGTGAACAGCCCTTTGTTAGCACGGCCAGCATATGGCTCATTTGTCTTATGCTCGAGAGACGAAAGTGGTACGGCTTCAAGAACAAAACCTTTTATCGGTAACTCCTGGAGGTATTTTTCGGAGCTTTGCTCCGTTTTAGATACCACCTTTATAGGAGCCATGCACTGCATAGGGGTGGAGACTTCATTACAAAGAGGTACCTGACTTGTACCACGATAAAAAAACAGCATATGATATTGATGTTGACGATAACGTAAAAGAGCTTATCATTCCTACAGATTTAAAAATGAACAATACAAAGAAGAGTTTTCCTTCGGTTAAAAAGCTGATTATCGATGCCCTTGTTGTAGATATCCAGATTCCAAATTCGCTGTTCCCAAATGTGAAAAACACAAAAAATGTATACTGAAGGCATGCTGCCGGCCTGTCTTCTCTTTTTTCCTTCCCTGCAAAATCCGGCATATTAAATACGAAACAAGATACAAAAACAAAGAAAGGAAAAGAGAAAAATGAATAAAAAAGAATTGTTTAATGAAGAACGGGAAATCCCAGACCGACAAAAAGTCGTCTGCAGGTCAAATGTCCCGGTTTTAACTCCACACGCGAGTCTGAATCCACGTTCAAAACACGTACTCAGCCTTACGGCTTCGCTTGCCGAACTTCGTGCTGGTTGCGAGCCGGAACGGCAAGTTATCAAAGCAAACAGCCAAAATGGCGTGACAATGTATATTGATAAAAGTCTTAATGCTGTTGTTGATATGGATGTAGAAGACTGGGTGACAGAAATTGAATTTAACTCGGATGTAGAGATGAGTGATAGTAATAAGAAATTTCCAAATGTAGAAAAGCTTATTATCGGGCCAACTGTTGATGAAATCAATATCAATAATGAGACGTTTTCCGGCGTGAAATATGTTGATTCCAAAAATACACATTATGTTTCCGGAAGATATCTCGTATATGCATCATCATATCGTGTAATACTTGAAAATGTCTTTTCTCCGGATGAGAATGATGTAATTGACATGTCTGGTATTAATAAGATTGCTTCATACGCCTTTCATGGATGCAAATGTACCAATCTGATAAATCTCAAAACCACATTTACATGGCCTGACATTGAAGAATCTGCATTTGTAGGCTCTGCATTTGAAGCACAGCCGTTCGTGAATGGTGTAAAAATGGTAAATTATATCGTCATTGATATTGACAAAGATGCAGACAAAGTTATTCTTCCAGACACTATGACTCAGCAAGCCATATTTTTGCAGGATATTGATTTGGGTGTAGTGAAAGAAATGGTTATACATAATCCAAATAGTATATCCAATCTTCAATATAATTCAAATCTTCCAGAGAAATTGACTCTTGAAATTGATTATTATATAAGGCCGGAAGATATTCTGATGCTTCCTCAGACCAAAACAAAAAAAGCTAAGTGTATACGAAAGCTCTCAATTAAAAGCCCTCATTATGTAGAAATTGATGGCATAATTTATACAAAAGATATGCATAGGCTTATCGTTGGTTCTGCCGGATTGAAACATGTTGAGGTCCCAGAAGGAGTCGAAAAAATCACTGATTTTGCTTTCTATAATAGTGAAATTGAATCTGTCAAACTTCCAGACTCTATCAAAAAAATCGGGGATGAGGCTTTTAGTAATTGTCATAACCTGAAAGAAGTTAATCTCGGCAATGGTGTTAAGCAACTCGGAAATTATGTTTTCAGCTGGGATGAAAATCTAACAAAAATAGAATTACCACCGAGCCTTCAAGAAGTTGGAGCATATAGCTTTTACAAGTCAAACATTAAAAGTATCACCTTAAATGAAGGTCTGAGTAATATTATCCAAGGCGCTTTCGCTGGAACGTATATTGAAAAAGTGCATATTCCAGGAAGCGTTAAAAAAATCGGGGATGAGGCTTTTAGTACTTGTCATAACCTGAAAGAAATTAATTTCGGCAATGGTGTTAAGCAACTCGGAAATTATGTTTTCAGCTGGAATGAAAAATTGACAAAAATAGAATTACCCCCGAGCCTTCAAGAAGTTGGAGGATATGCCTTTTACAAGTCAAATATTAAAAGTATCACCTTAAATGAAGGTCTGAGTAATATTGTTCAAGGCGCTTTCGTTGGAACGCATATTGAAAAATTGTATATTCCAGGAAGCGTTAAACATATCGGTAAAGGCGCCATTTCAGAAAACACAAAAGAGATTATAATGCCTGTTTTTTTAGAAGATATTCTTCAAGGCATACGCCGTACAGAAAAAATCAATCATTTTGACCATACATCTCATATTGTGCGGCTGCAATGTGGAGATAAGTATGCATATCTTCCAAGATATGTTGATATCTCAGAGTTTGCAGACTTAACAAAAACTGTAACAGATTTTTTTACTGATTTTTGTGAAGAACGCCCTGAATTATGGAAATATGCAGAGGACACAATCGATAAAGAAGACCTTGCCATATTAGAGTACTATGACTTTAACGCGAAAAAGGCAAAAGAATACTTAAAAAGAAACGTAAAAAGATTTGCCATGAGGCTGATACAGAATCAAGATGAAGAGCGTCTGGCCAAATTACTGAAAATGAATATCGCGTCAAAGCAGCTGTTAAAACTGCTTCTCGAAGAGGCAGGAGAGATGATGCCAACCGCGCGGGCGTATATTCTGGAAATGCTTGGAAATACAAAAACAAACAAATCTTTTTCTATCTAAATGTAATACCGGTGCAGAACGCGCCGGTATTTTTTGCTGCCGTCGCAGTTCCTTTTTCGTTCTGCCTGTAAATCCTGCATATTAAGCAAGAAAAAACAAACAAGAAAGGAATAAAAAAATGGCAAAAAAAACAACAGTAAAAAAGAATAAAGAAAACACAAAAGTTCTGGAAAACGGGCTGGTTCTGAGAGAAGAAGATATGACAATCCTCTGGCTGTCTGCGGAAAAGAAAATAGAAAATCCAGAGTATCTTGAAATACCAGAAGGAGTTTTGGCAATTGAAGAGGAGGCATTTCAGAAAAATAATAGCCTGAAACGTGTAATTCTGCCAAAATCATTAAAGCGGATTGGTTGTTTTGCATTTGATGCCTGCAGCGAGCTGGAAGAAATCTCAATTCCGGAAGGAGTGGAGGTCTTGGAGGATGGAATCTTTGCGTACTGTAAGAACCTTACAAAGATTGAGCTGCATGAGGGGTTAAAAATCATTTCTGATAATGCCCTGCAAGGTACAGGTATTGAAAAACTGGAACTTCCTGCGTCAGTGCGTGTGCTTGGAAATAATGCATTAACACCTGTAAGATACCTCAAGCTTAACGGAGAAATGCCCCACAATCTTATGCGAGCTATTGCACCGATGGATTGGAGCACATATTGGATGTACAGCGATGATTCCACCAAGGCAATGACTGTTGAACTTAAATTCCCGGATAAAAAATTATATCTTCCAAAATTCATCAACGAGTCAGAATCTGGTCTTTGCGAATGTGCTCTGAATTCCGGAAAACACAACCTGGAAAATTCAACTTTTGCATACGGAAGCAGTGGCGGAGCGTCATATGACACTGCGATAAAGACATATTTCTACTTGACGGAGACAGGGAAAGAAATACCCGAAAGACTGACTCAGTACACCAGAAGAGTCGCAAAGAGAATTGTCGAGTATCTTATAGAACGAAGCAGAACAGAAGATGCAGCTAAGTTCATCAAGCTGAATCTATTGACCCCAAATGCAATGGAATCTTTGCATCGTCTTGCGGTCGACCTTAAGCGCGCCGATATTGCCGCTTATCTGATGGAAGCAATAAATGTACAAGGAAAAAAGAAATCGATGAGGATTTGAATTTTGCCGTTGAGAAGAAAGATAGCAGCGCCTTCGGCGCTGCGTTTTTTTGTATAGCTGACTACTCCCCGTGGCAAGCCCGCGGGGGTTCCGATGATTGCATTCTATCAACATCCGTACACCATAAGGGCTTTGGGATGAAGCTCTCTGCCAGAGCATCTTCACTTTACATCCAGACAGTCCCGAAGGACTGTCGTATTATCGGACGCTTTTCATACTGTTTCCAACATGGGGAGGGCATAGTCAATCCCACCTGTTGTTTATGTCATGCAGCCTTAAATTTAATTCCGCTGTTCATTACTGTAATCTTATTGTTTATTATATATTGTTCTAATTCAAGATACTTCGCATACAATTCATCAAAATATCGTTTACATTTATACCTGCTGATGTTCTGTAAGTCTGTACCAATGCAGTACATTAAGAATGATGAATACCAGTCACGCTGAACCCGCGTTCCGTTTGCCAATTCATACATCCTTTGAGAAAGTGCTTTCTTAATGTATTTGTTGCAAGTATGGTCGTACTGGCTTGCCCGGTATGTTACCGGAACTTCAATGTAGACTCCGCCAGTTATTTCAAACTTGGCTTTCGCTTGCGCCTGGAAGTATCCCGGGCATCTGTTTTTAATGGACTTGCCATGACGCTTCTTGCGCTTATATTTATATACAAGCTGCTCTGTGCCGTCAGATTTCTGAACGACAGATGGCTTATCCTGGCGCTCTGTCTTCTTAGAGCACTTCTGAAGTTTCTTCGCATTCTTTGGCTCTGTAATAAATACGTTGCCAAGCGCTCTCATATGGTTTACTTCTTCATTGATTGCCATATGCCGGTTTTCGGCAGCAATACGACAGATGTTTCTGTATTGGGAATACAGCTTCTTATACCGGTTTGACTTCTTCCAGGCTTTCTTCCCTTTGCGTATTGTTCCGTCTTCATTATAATTTTCAGGGTTCATTGCACGTCTTGACCTGTCCATCTTCCTTAAAATCCGGGCTTCTTTTTGTTCTCTGGTCTTGATTGATGCACCGCGCTCTGCAAGATTTTTTAATCCGACTTCTTCTTTTGATGTATAAGCTACGCTCTGCGGGCCGATATCGCAGCCGATAAACCCTTTGCCGTATTGATGACGCCTTATCCCGTCTTTATTATATTTTGGTTTTGATATCCCCTCAATTGTAATGTGTATGTAAACACGCATCTTTCCCCGAATCTCTTTGAAAGAAATGGAAGCAAAGCATGGCCTGAATGTATCCATCACAATACCTTTTTTGTTATATAAGTCAAGTGCTGTCTTGTTCACAGCATCAGGATTTGAGAGATAATTTAATACAGCTTCCGCTTCAGATTCCGCGAATATATCATGTGACTCCTGAACCTGAATTGTATTGCCTGTTCTTGTTTTTGTATGTTTAGGTTTGTTGATTATTGGTCTGAGTTTTATCTTCCCAATTTTCAATCTAATCCCATCATCATCTGCTGAAATAATAATACCGCGGTTTGCCTGTTTAGCCCTGATTTCCGGGTAATCCCTGTACTTCTTAAAATGGATAGTTTTACCATCAGAGAATAAACATTTTTCTACTGCCTGCCATACATCTTCAGCTTTAGATAAAGCAAAGATAGAATTTATATTGTATTTTTGATTTATTTCAATCATTGACTTTCTGCAGAATTCCCATGTTACGTGATATGATTTCTGCATTTCAGTCATTTCAGCTGTAATTACACTTACTTGCTTTTTATCTTCGGTTTTCTTTGCCTTGGCATACATATCCTGAAGCCGTCTGTACCTTTTAGTTCTCAGCAGTTGTTCGTATTGTTTCTTCATTACAGCAATTAGTTCGTTTCCGGCAATCCTGATGATATTTGACATATGCAAAAGCTCGCGTTTATCGCATTCGCCGATATCAGCTTCAAGCACTAAAACATGCCGGCTTGTTATCTTATGAAACTGGATTAAGTTAATGTCTGCTTTGGTTTTTGTATCCTGCATGTTCCTGCCTCCTGATATAGTATTTCTATGTATCTTTGTTATCCTTGTCTATATATAATATGCAGGATTTTTTGCAAAAGAAGACGTTTTTTACAAAAAATTTTTTATATAATACATGACTACAATATGCTTTAATTATATTCATGTATTACATAAAAAAGCGGCTTTCATCCCCGACGCAAGCATCGGGGTTTTACACCGCAATTCTATAACAGGAAAGCTCAAGCCGCGAGCCTGAATCCCCGTTTGTGTACTGCACTCAACCCTTGCGTTTGTTCTGCTGACGAGTTGCCAAAAAAAACAAAAACCTCTTTTGAAGTATTTTATTAAAAAAGTGTTACATTTTTTTTAAAATTCAGCATATTATATGTGTTGTAGAAAAAAACAAAGAAAAAAAATACACAAAAAGAGGTAATAAAAAATGATAACAATGCACAAAAAAATATTAACAATATCACTTGCCCTGGCGATGAGTATCTCACCGGCGGCAAGCGTGTATGCAGACAGGGAAGACGATTTAAGACAGGAACAGGCCTGGACGGCAGAGCAGCTTGATGCCGCATATGCACAGATTGATAATATGTATGCGATGAAACAGCAGCTGGCAGCTGAAATCAATTCACTTGATGCTGACCTGGTAAACGTAATGGTGTCTATACAGACGCTTGAAAATGATATCGCAGCCAAGGAGTCCGACATCAACGTAACAAAAGGAAACATAAAAAAAGCTGAAAAAGGACAGAAAAAACAGTATGCCGCAATGAAAAAACGTATTCAGTATCTTTATGAAAACGGCGGTGATGCGGCGTGGTTTCAGATGATGCTTGCATCAGATGACCTGTCGGATATGCTGAACAAGGCTGAAAACGTTCAGGGGATGTATGACTATGACCGGGAAAGCCTTGAGAAATATGCAAACACGGTTAAGGAAATCAAAAACCTGAAAGAAAAATACCAGCAGGAGAAAGCCGAGCTGGAAGGGATGAAGCAGGAGCAGGAAGCCGAACAGGCAAACCTGCAGGCGGCGATTGATGAGAGACGTGCAAGCTCTGCGGACTGTGATAATGAGATTGCATATGCCCAGCAGATGGCAAATGAGTATGCAGCCCTGATTGAACAGCAGCAGGCGGAGATTGAACAGATTCAGGCAGAGAAAGAGGCGGCAAGGATTGCGGCAGAGCAGGCAGCAGCTGAAGCAGCAGCGGCTGAGGAAGCAGCGCGGGCGGAAGCTGAAACTGAGGCTGAGTATGATGAAGATGAAAGTGAAGATGATGAATATGTAGAGGACGGAGATAGTGAAGAAGATGGTACTGAAGATATAGATGAAGAAGGAGGAGAAGACAGCGACAGCGAAGATGGAAGTTACGACGAAAGTGATGAAAGCAGTGATGATGGCGTAGAAAGTGAAGACAATGACAGCGAAGCCAATGACGGCTATAAAGAAGAAAGCGGCGAGGAAAGTGATGGAAGTCAGGAAGAAAGCAGCAGCTCTTCCGGCAGCAGTTATTCAGGCGGCTCCGGTTCTTCTGTTGTAGATTATGCAACTCAATTTGTCGGCAATCCGTATGTCTGGGGCGGTACATCCCTTACAAATGGTGCTGACTGCTCTGGTTTCGTGCAGAGCGTTTATAATAATTTCGGGGTAAGCCTGCCAAGGACGTCTTACGAACAGCAGAACGCTGGCCGTGAGGTTTCTTATTCCGAAGCTCAGCCGGGTGATTTAATCTGTTACGGCGGGCATGTGGCTATTTACATGGGAAACGGAAAGATAGTGCACGCGTCAAATTCAAGAGACGGAATCAAGATAAGTGACAATGCAGCTTACAGAACGATTTTGAGTGTAAGAAGATTGGTGTAAGAAAGGAAAAACACGGGGCGCCGGTTGTCGCAAAGCCGACGTCCACCGGACGTCGTGCGACCTTGACCTAATCCAACAAAGCCCGGCATATTTCTATGCCGGGCTTTGCATTGAGAACCATCCCGCGATGGCTCAGTGCTCTTAAGAGCGTATTCACGCGATTCGCGTACATATATTGTACCGCAAAAGGGGAAAAAAGTCAAACTATGCTGATAACGAATCCGGAAAAGTGTTTTGTTGCCGCCAAAATCCGGCATATTGTAGGCGAATACAAAAACAAGAAAGGAAGATGAAAATGAACTACAATCCAACTACACGAATCCTTACTATTGACAACTACTACGACCTCGTCAAGTTTGCCCGTAAACAGGATTGGGAATTTGACTGCAACCATCCAAAGAAAATCATTATTGATGTGTACGACGTACTTGACCCGATATCCCCGAAAGATGTTGATAACCTTATGGACAAGAAAGTATATACACAGGTTGAATGCTTTGAGGTAACGCATCCGATGAACAGGTCACTCAAAACTATTGACGGCATTTTGTATACAAAAGACGGCAAAACGCTTATCTTATGCCCGCCGCAGAAGATAGGCCGCGTAGAAATAGCTGAAGGCACTGAAACCATATACGAGGGCGCTTTTAAAAACTGCAGGATAAACGGCGTAAAGTTTCCTGACAGTATGAGAAGGATTGAATCATCGGCGTTCTGCGAGTGCCGCAATTTGAAGGCCGTGGAGATGAACGATGACCTGGAATACATTCTTGATGCTGCTTTTTATTCCTGCCATAAGTTAAAAAAGGTGAAATTTGCAAAAAAATTAAAAAAAATAGCATACGGGGCGTTTTACAGCACTAATTTAAAAAAAATAACGTTGCCGGAAGGCCTGACCGGAATTGGCCCCAATGCCTTCGCGCGATGCCATCTGAAAGACGTATATTTGCCGAATTCGATTGTCTCAATCGGAAATGGAGCTTTTTCATGGACAGATAATATATATGCTTCACGGTATCACGTAAATATTTTGTACGGAATCACAACAAACTATGCGGTAGAATGCAATGTTCTGGATACCATGACGAATGGAAGATATGCCATGCATGCAACACTGCATATTGAAGGCTTAACTCCGATTGTCGTTCCGAGATGTGTAGATAACGATGTTTTCTGTATGAATATAAATGCGAATGACATGGATATGCTGAATAATGACATTAAGAAGTATATCGAAACAGGTAAAAATAAGTATCTGTACCGTCTGTATATGTATGGCCATAATGACAGATGCAAAGAGGACGCCGCAATTGCTATCGTAATGCGATACAAAAACGCAGCTTCTGCAAAGCGATATCTGACACGGATGGCAGATGATATTGCCAAAAGAGCAGCAGAAAAGAACGAAGAAAAATTCGTTCAGATGCTGAATGCGGTCGAGTGGAGCGATACCGCGCTGCGGCGTATGCTGCCAGCGATGGAAGAGAGCGAGCTTCAGATTGCAAAAGCGTATATATTGGACAAGATAAGGACGAAGGAAACGTTTGAGGTATGATGAATGCAGGATATTGCATTAAGCCAGCTATATAATTCGGACGCTGTAAAAAATGGTTGAGAGTAAATATATGCAAAAAGCATATGAAAGGACTGAAAAAAAATGGAAATAAAAAGACTGACAAAAGAAGAGTTGCAGGATTTCACAAGACTGAAAGGTTGTAAGATTGAAAATTTGTATTACCGCGCTGACTGCTCCGCACAGATAAATCTGGCGGGTTCCCAAAAGAGAACCGGCTAGACGTCTCCATACGCCACCGTTTTTCATCCTCCGCACCCGACGGAAATGACCGTGTTGCAAGGTTATAAGACGATTATATTGGACGATGGATTTTACCTCTTAAGCTTTCCATAAGATAAGCAGATGAAGCCTATCCCTGTACTCACACTGTATATACATGACATATACAAAGGCGGGCTCGCAGCTGAGCCTGTGGAATAATTCTAGTTATGCAGCAGCAGACTCTTCACGGAGCTGCTGCTTTTTTATATTTATCAGTTTCGTTCCAAAATTCGTGTTGTTGAAATTATCATGTATCATTTCTTTTATCAGCTCATCCTGGCACATAAGGAATTTTTTAAAGCCATTCAGGCATCCTTCTCTGTCAGGTTCATTTTCGTCAGTTGCATAAAATATTATAAATGAAGAGTAGCAGTCTCTTTGTACAGTATGACCGTCTATTATTTTTTCCCTGTCGCTTAACGATACCTTTTCGTATGTATCTGAAGCGTGGTCATACTGGCTTGCCTTCAGTTTTGAAGCGCTTACATCAATCACAATTCCACAAGTGGCTGTAACTTTTCTCTTAATCGTAGATAAAAATCCTGACGGTGCATGTTTCAATATACTGCCGCCAAAACGCTTTCTTCGTTTAAATTTGCGGATGCTGCGCTTCCTTCCATTCTTATCCGTCACAACAGATTCCTTATCCTGTCTTTCAGTCTTTGAAGATTTCTTCTGTAAGCCTTTATAGCTCATAGTCTCAATCTTCACTACAGAACCTGAAGCTTCAAGCCATTCATTGGCAAGATTATTGTTTGACTGTTTTACATATACCCGCTGTTTTCTGTATGCCGTACGAAGCCGCATTTTTGACCTTTTCATCGACTCTGAATATTGAATTCGCATACCTTTAATATGTACGCTTTTATCGTCGTAACATTCTGGATTGTTAATCCTTGTCAGTTTTGAAAAGCGATTCTGTTCCTTGATGACCTTCTCCTGATACTTGTTAACATCCGGAGCCAGTTCTTTAAAGGAAAGTCTGTTGCCATTATATGAAGTCATAGTTGAAACCCCTGGGTCAATAGCCATTGTTCCGACTCCAATCGCATGCTTCTGAGGCGAAATGCCTTCCATTACAATCTGCAGGAAAAATCGATAATGAATCCCGAAAGGCTCCCTGATGATACGGCAATACTTTACCTTGTATTTCATTGCTTCCTGAAGCCATGTATCGTTTTTTCTGACTGGTTTTAATTTAAACACAGTGCCGCATACCGTAACGGTATCTGC
>OLNC01000648.1_pt1 | contig 29539 bp, 52 predicted proteins | sample 1672011 | NCBI WGS metagenome assembly OLNC01 (sample SAMEA3136636, study PRJEB25190) | human gut metagenome | biome: human gut; feature: human-associated habitat; material: faeces | place: Austria | collected 2013 | reverse complement strand
CGGAGACGGGGCAACGGGGACGGGACCGTCATCCCCGCCTACTCCACGCGCATGGCCGGCGAACGGCTCGCCGCCCTCCTCGACGCGCTCGACTGGTGGCTCGCCACCGGGCATGCGGACCGGCTCGACGAATGGGCTTGACGCGGACCCGTCCGCGCATCCGGGACCGGGGACGCATACGATAGGGGCATACGCGAAAGGACCGATATCATGGATACGCTGAAGGCCATCGCCCTCGACTGGGACAGGAAAACCATCGATGACGCCGAGGCGCGCCGTCGCGCCGATGCGCTGGGAAAGGTCGTGTTCCATCCGGATGAGACCGTGACCGGGGACGGTGGCTGGTATGAGGGCGATCCGGACAATCTCATGACGGCCGTACGCGCCGTCATCGGAACCACGAAGGCGAACGAATTCGCCGGAATCCTCCATCCCGACCTCGAATCGGAGACGATGCGGGCATTGGCGGAAGTCCGCCGCGGCGACCCCTGCCCGGGACTGGTGGCCTGGTAGCCTTCCCGTAGACCGGATGGCCTAATCCTCCTTCTGCCGGAATATCCCGTACGGGACGGGACGCGCCTTCATGCCGTCCACGTTGTTGTCGTACACGATCGGATCGCCGTCGAACAGACCCCGGTCGGCCAGCCGGATCAGCGTCAGCGCATTGCGGCTGGAAAAACCCGACGCATCCGCCTCCTGGCCGTCGACCACATCGGATGGCAGGTAGCGCCCCCCATGGCCGAGACGCGCGGTCGTGTACCTGACCATGCCGTCGCGGTACCGGCCGTCGGCCCTACGTTTTGACGTGGCGGGCGAGATGTCGACGAACATGGCGCGAATGGAATACCCGTGGGATCTCAGTTCGCGGATCTTCCGTTCGGTCGATTCCGGCCCGTTCATCGTGCCGTCCAGTATCACATTCATATGGGAGTCCAGGGCCCGCGCCCTCAGGTCGGCGAGGATGTCGCCCGCCTCCTCATGCACGAGGAAGCAGGATTCCATCGGGGTGAGGCCTCTGACATGCGGGATCAGGCCCCGTTGCGCCATCATCTCCTTGATGTCGTCGTTGTTGAGGGTCAGCCATTCGTCCGGGTCGAATCCGCCGAATCTTTCGGCGAAATCCTCTGAGACGAGGATGGAGCTTTTGCCGGCGCCGCCCAATCCGCCGGACATGAGCGCCCGGGACCCGCGTTCCACCCCGGAGGCCCGGGAGAGGATGTCGGAGACGATCCGGTCGTGTTCCCTTTGCCTGCCGGGATCGTATAGGACGCGCCCGTTCCCGTCGGTCGTGGAATACGCGCGTCTGGTGTCGTATCCGGCGTATCGGCGGATGATGAGCCGGATGTATTCCCTGCGGGTGGTCCTCTCGTAGTCGTCGAACGGGCGGCGTTCGCGGCAGGCGTCCGCCAGGGCCCGCTCCTGCTCCTCCGCGAGCCGGCCGATCCTCGCATCGTCCGCAGCATCGTCCGGCATCCGGGGCGGCATGATGTCATCCGTCCCGTTCCCGTTTCGTTCGTCCATGTACCGGCCGCCGTCGGGCGTGCCCTTCGGCCGGTGGCTCCGGTCGTTCCTGTCCCTCATGCGTGCCGGCTATGCGTCGTTTTCCGGGGACGCATACCCGTACCGGAACGACGGGACTCCGCAGGGGAATCCCGCGAATGACGGAAAGGAACGATCATGGCAGGAAACCAGCCCGTCGACTGGTCGGAACTGACGCCCGACGCGCTGCTCGCCCACATGGCCGGGCTCACCATCCTGAAGAAGAGAATCGACAAGGCTTTGGGCGAGGCGAAACGCCAGTACCTGCGCACCCATGACGCGGACAGCCCGAAGGAGAACGCCGTGTTCGCCGGAACGGACGCGGCCACCGTGCTCGTGAAAAAGGACGGGGAGGGCTCCTACAAGGTGGACGATCCGCTCGCCTATGCGGACTTCCTCACCCATTACGGGCTCGACTGCGAGGGCCAGCCGGCCGTCATCACCGTCAACTACCCGACCCCGAACGCCATGTCGGGACGCTTCCTCGAACGCCTCATCCGCGAGCACGGGGGCGAGATCCCGGACGGCGTGAAATACGTGCCGGGACGCGCGGGCGGAGTCACCATCACGCTCGGCAGGGGCGTCGCCGACCATCCGTTCGACGTGGACGCCCTGACCGGGATCGCCTCGGAGGCGGCCCGCATAGGGGCCTGACCGCAAACACGGGGGCGCGCCGCCATCACCGGGGGGATGCGCCTTTTTTTCAATGAAAGGAGGGCTTTCTTGGCCCGCAGGAACCTTGAGAAACCAATGCCGCGCCCGCTGAGGGCCGACGCCGCGTACAGCCGCAAGTGCCGGCGCACACGCTACAACACCCCCGCCGACGCGAACATCGCGCTCGGCCGCCTCCCCGACGATCGCGTGATCCGCAAATGCCCGGAATGCGGCGGCTACCATATCGTCGCCTCCGGCACCATCCTCCACCGGCGCGGGCACGGGAGGAGCGCGTGAGCGGCATCAGCGAGATCGAACAGGGGCTCGACATGTCGGCGCGCGGGCACGCGGGGCCCGACGAGCCGACCGAATCGTTCGCCCAGACCCCGCCCGCCGTCCAACCCAAGGGGAAACGGCGCAGGAACATCCCGGCGCCCGCCGGGATCCCGTCCGCCGCCGGCCCGGTCATGCTGGACGCGCCGACCGGCATGGAATCCCTGGACGCGATGCTCCCGCATCTGCTCACGGCGGGCGGGCTCCTGCTTCTCGGCATCCTTCTCGCCGCCATGGGGTTGACGGCCCCCGCCGCCTTCTGCCTGCTCGCCCTCCTCATGTTCGCCGGCTGGCGGTACGCGTCATGGGATTGGATCCCCGCGGGCACGATCCGCCGCACGATCGGCGACAGGTACGGTCTCGCCGTGCCCGTCATCGACGACATGTCCGACCCGTGGAAGGGTCCGCGTCCCGCGGGACGGCGCATCCGCCGGGGCCGCCGCTACCGGGTCGAATACGCGGACGGGGACGGCATGCTCCGCGAGGGGACGCTCATGGTGTGGGGCGAAAGCCTCCTGCTCGTCCGCCCCGACGGCGGGATCATCCCCGCACGGGAGGCGGGTCGATGAGCACACTGTTCGTCGGCGACCTGCACGCGAAAAGCGACCTGCTGCCCCTCATCGGCATGGCCGCCATCCGGGAACGGGCCGACCGCATCGTGCTCCTGGGCGACATCTGCGACGACTGGAACGTGTCGAACAACGGGCTGATCCGGTTCTTCGAGACGTTCACCTCATGGTATCGGCGCGAAGCCGGGGAACGTGAGGTGGTGCCGCTGCTCGGCAACCACGATGTGCCGTACTTTCTGAAGCAGGGCTCCTCCTCCTATGCGCGGGCGCGCGCCGTCGCCCCCGGTTTCAAGCCCGGAGCCCATCGCAGGGTGCATGAGCTGATGCAGAATATCCCATTCCAACTGGCTTGGTCGGATGGGAACATTCTGGCCACGCACGCGGGGCTCACCCGCATGTGGGGGCGCAGACGCCTGGGCGTCGATTACATGGACATGCCGGTCGAGGAAGTCGCGGATCGCCTGAACCGGATGCTCCTCCATCCGGCCTCGCTGGCCGTGCCCATGACGGACATCGGCCCGGCGCGCGGCGGCGCGGGCGTCCCATCCCCGCTCTGGTGCGATCGCGGCGAGTTCGCCGGGGACGGTGACACGTGTCTGACGCAGGTGGTCGGGCATACGCCCGTGCCCACCGTCCTGAACGAGCATGACGCCTGGTTCTGCGACACGTTCAGCACCGCATCCGACGGGACCCCGTTGGGCGATGGGAGCATGCTCCTGCACGGGGATGACGGATCGTTCCGCACCATCCCCCTGTACGGGGGCTGACGGGCCGGGGAGAGGCGGAACGGCGCCCCGTCGTGGGTCGGAATCCGGATTCCCGCATCAGGGGCGGCGGAAACCGTCCCGTTTTTTTACCGATACCGGGAAAAAACCGGTGGTATGCATCGGTATGCGTGCGGTATGCATCACCCGACGCATACCTTCGATCCCCCGGAAACCCTTGGAAACAAAGGGATACGGGAAGATAAGGATAAAGGTATGCATTGTATGCATCTGTTTTCCGAGTTACTCTCTTTTACCCCTTTTACCCTTATGGGGCACGCATACCACGCATACCGGCGCAGGCCGCCCGCCCGAATCGGCGGAATGAAGCCGACAAGAGGGGCCGGAAAGGTATGCACCGCCTGATGCATACCATCCGCATACCCGCCCCTCCCGATGCATGCCGGCGGCGGGACGCATGTCCCGGGGACCGGATTCCGGGGGAGGGGATGCGATGATCGAGACATACGGGCTGGCCGAGACCGCCCACTACCGGCTGGAATGGACGCGCAGCCAGACGACCGGCAGGACCGGATACCGGATTACGGCGCGCCGGGACGTGCCGGACAGGGATCTCATGCCCGACGCGACCGTGCGGCTGGGGGAGTCGGGCGCGACCCTGATACTGCACGATCCCATGATCCCCGGGCGCGGCATGGGGCTCGTGGAATACCGGCGGCTATCGACACGCGCGAGGGGGATCGCGGACGAGCTGGAGGGACTGGCCCGGGTCGTCGAAATCGACATCCGGCGCCTATCCGCCTGACAGGCCGAAGGAGGCGGATAGGCGCCGGATGTCGGGAACGGGATCAGCCCGTTTTTTCTCATTATTGTAAAAACCCGACCCGGGTATGCATTGGTATGCATCCGGTATGCACTGCCCGACGCATACCTTCGACCCCTCGGAAACCCTTGGAAACAAAGGGATACAGGAAGATAAGGATAAAGGTATGCATTGTATGCATCTGTTTTCCGAGTTACTCTCTTTTACGCCTTTTTCCCTTAAAGGGCACGCATACCGTGCATACCGATGCATACCGGGGCCGACAATCGGCGGAATAACGCCGAAAACAGGGGCCCGGACGGTATGCAGCCCCTGATGCATACCGCACGCATACCCGTTCCCGGGGACGCATACCCTCCTCCGTCACAGCGAAGCCCGATGGGGAATGGAGGCCGATCATGGGATACGAGGTCCGTGGCGTGAGGGATGGCGCGTGCGGCGCCTACGTGTTCGCGGAGCCGCTGCCGCCGACCATGTCGTTCGCGGAGATGCTGGCCGCCACGCGCAGGGCGGCGGACGCGAGCGGGCACGAGGCCACGCTCGTGGACGACGAGGGGGAGACGGTGTGCGGGATCGCCCCATCCGTCCCCGCGGGATCATTGGGGGTGCCCGCATGAGCGGGGCCGGCCGCGACGCGCGGGACGCCGGCGTGCATGGGGATCGTCCGCACGCCGAAGCGAAAGGGTCCGCCATGGGCCGGATTCTGATGGTCGACATCGACGGCACGGTCGCCGGCTGCCGTGAAGGCATCGAGGCGTGAAATCGATGATGAACATCGAAGACTTCAGGAACATGTTCCGCGCACACCTAGCCATGAAATCTGGGACAAGTGGCGCAAAGGACAGCTTGACGTGTCCATGCGCCGCAACACTCCTGACGGACGTCGCCGGCGAACTCGACCGGATGCGCACGCTTCTCGAACTTGACCTGGACAGGAGAACCGGTCGGTCGAGGCCGGATCCGGCCAAGGACGCGCGGGAGGCCTCGAAGAGGGGTCCGGATGGGGAAAACACCGCCGAACCCGCCCGACAAACATTGAGGCAATATGTACACTGCGAATAACCTTGGAGGACTTGGAAAATGCGTTGCCGAATCTGTGACAGATTGCCGCCGGAACACCGGCCTTACGTCGTCTGGCATACCGGCTGGGACGGTTGCGTGGAATGCGACCGGGATTACGATGAAGGCGTCGTCGTATGCGCCGACTGCATCGAAGCGCTGCGATACGCCGGCATCGGGCTTGATGGGGACGAGTACGTAAGCGATCTGCAGTGCACGGTGGACATGTGGGCGCAGAATACGCTCTGGCACGCCTTCTGGACGCCGGAGCGTATGACCGTATGCGAAGCCGACTGCGCCCGCCGTTATCTGGACCGTTCCGGGAACAAGGATGTGGACCCCGCATGGGATTGGCTGCCAACAGGCACATGGTCCGATGTGGACGAGTTCAAGGCCGATTTGGGTTCCGCCCTATGCCGTCGTTTCCTGACCGACGACATGGACGGGCTTGCCGCCGCGTATCTGAAACAAGGCGATGGCTGGGTGGGCACCCGTACGCGAAACGCACGGAAGCTTGCCGAACGGCTGGGCGGGGACGCATATCGGCGGATATGAGCGAAGAACCATGCTAGCGGCATGTTTCGCCCATCGAACTGACTGGACGCAAATACCGCGCCATCACAGACAAAGGCACACTCAATTGAATGAGACCGGCAGGAAGGAATACCGTGGAAAACAGTGAGCTGAAAAACAGGAAAACGGAAGCCGTGGACGCAATCATCGCATGGTTGGACGAGCGGATAGACAGGAAGAGAAAAGACATGTCCGCCGATGAGGACGATTCTTCATGGCTTGCCGACAGTGAATACCTGCGAGCCTATCGAAACGCCCGCTTGCACATGATCATCCTACGTGACACGGGTGAATACACGGTGCAACATCTGGCCGAATGGTGTGAGGATCGCAGGAAGGGGGCGGAGAAGAGTCTGCAACGGCTGTTGGAATCAAACACGCCATACGGGGATGTTTCGATAACCTGCGCCGATTCGAGAAGGTTCGCCTACCAAGTAATAATCGACCGTTGCGAAGAATTCGCCAAGACCGACCTCGGAAAGGTTGCTTAATGCCTTCGACCATGAAAAACATCATCCAGTGTGCGGTCAATAACGCTCTGAACCGGAATGTGAAATGGATGGATACAACTATCCCTATCTATGCTCTCAGTCGGTCGGATAGTGAGGCCGGACGTATCCTATCCGGTGGTGGAATCGACTACGAGGATGCTTGCCAATATCTGAAACGGTTCGACAACGAGCCCTTGGAAGAGGGAGAAAAACCACAGTTCACCCCGATGGCCTTACGATTGGTTGAATATGCTAACAGTCCGCTCGCATTGTTGAGGGCAATTCAAACGCACCGACTGTGAGGGAAACCAGATTCTCAAAGAACATCGGATATGGCCTCCTGAACACGAGCCTTCGAACGGGCAGGTGGAGTGCGCCGCCGAAATCGGATGTTTCCTTTCCGCCCGCTCCCACTTCTCCTACGGCAACCTGAAGGCGTGGGACAAGGTGAAGCAGACAAGCAAGGAGAAGTGGCGCGAATGGGCGCGGCTCATGCTCGAAGCCACACTCAACGGAACGGAGGGAACATGGTGAACATCAACGGCGTGGACATCGACTACCGGTTCGACGGTGCGCACGGCGCGCTCCCCGCCGAATATACGCTGCAAGGCTTGGACGGGCTGGACCTGTCATGCTTGGATTGGATGCGCCTGTCGCACGTATGCCGTCTCATGGCCGCACGCAAACGCAAGCCCGAGCGGGCGTTCGTGCGCATCTCCGGTTGGACGGCGGACAGGCCGAACATGCGGCTCATCGTGGACGTGCTTCAAGACGACGGCGAGACGGTCCGCGTGCCACTGCCGCTCACATCCGCCTATCTGCTGGTCGATGCCGCCGAATGCGATGACCGCTTCCAGTACGGGTGGCTGGACGTGCTGGAACTGCTGCCCGAACATGTGGACTACGACCGGTTGGACGAGACCGGCATGCGGGTCGTGGACTGGCTGAACGGCATGTCCTTGTCCTATGGCTGGGCGAACGCCAAGGAGACCGAATGACCCGACACGTCGCGCTCAAGACCCCATGCCCGTTACGCCAAGGCCGTCTGGACGCCGTCGTCCGGCGCGTGCCGCTGCTGGGCTGGCATATGGTCGGACTGGCGTGTGAGCATGGGTGTGACATCCGCTGGTTTAACCGGGACATCGATTTCAGTCACTCATGGTATCCAACCGCCGAAAGCTGCGTCGAATACCCCGACGGCTTCCTCCGTGGCTGCGTCGAATACGTGGACACGCTTCTCTCGACCGAATGCCCGAAATGCGGGGGACGCCCGCAAATAGGGAAAGGACCCCGCATGTGTGAACGGTTCCCGTCCGTATCATGCCGGTGCGCGAGCGAATGGGGAGGCGACCTGTGCGAAGCCGCCCGCGAATGGGCTTACGCCACGGGCGTGTACTGGAAATGTCTGGAGCGTTGAGAGAAGTCCCTTCGGACTTCCGCCAAACTCGCTTGATTGGAAGACTGCCGTTTTTATCGGGTGTTTCCCGTTCGACCGGTTTTGCGCCTCTGAAGGACCGCCATAGGCTCGGCTTGGCCGGCCTGTGGTCTTGTGTCCTGTATCCGCGTCTCGGACGTGTCCCGCCCGGAACGGGCTTCTGCTACGGCTTGCGCCTGTAGGATCCTCAGCCCGTCAGTGAGGATGTTCTTGGCGGCGTTCACGTCCGCGTTGTCCCGCCATCCGCAGGCGTGGCAGTGGAAGACCGCTTGGCTTTCGCGGTTCTCCTTGGACACGTGCCCACAGTGGTGGCAGGTCTGGGACGTATATGCCGGGTTGACGGTCAGGAACGTGATCCCGGCCGCTTTCGACTTGTATTCGATCATGCCGCGCAGTCGGCTGAGGCTGGCCTGCTGCATGCCTTTGTTGAGGGCGCGTTTCGCGTTGCGCCCGTTGGGGCGCCATTGCCCGGGCTTGTCCGGGTCTGTTTTCGGCTTGGGTTTGCGGGTCATGTTCGCGGCTTGCAACGTCTCCATGACGATCAGGTCATGCCGGTCCACGAGCCTGCGGCTGGTCTTGTGCTGCCAGTCGGTGATGATGCGCGTCTTGCGCGGCGGTGAACAGGTGAGAGGCATCCATGCCTCCAACCTACCCGACCGGCATCACCCCGCACCCAAACCACCCACCACAAACAGCGAAAACCCCTGTTTTGTATGCGTGTATGCATCTGTATGCATCTCGGGATGCATACAAAAAAAGCCCGGAAAAAGCCCGAAAACCCTTATATATAAAGGAAAAAATAAAATTCCTTTCTCTTGTATGCATTGTATGCATCAATATATGGGGTTTCCTTCCTTTTTCTCGAATCCTCTATAAGGGAATGATGCATACAATGCATACACGCCCCCGGACCGCCCCGGAACGTTGGAACCAAGCCGAAACGGAAAGAAAAGATGTATGCATCCCCGGATGCATACGGATGCATACGGCCCGGCCGGAATGCATACACGGTCCGGACCGCGTGCACGGGGACGCATACCCGGGGGCATGGAATACGAGATCCACGCGACCCGGGACGGCGCCTACGGGCCCGTCGACTACACGACCCCACTGCCCGGCGGGCTCACGTTCGCCGACATGCTCGCCGCCACGCGCGCCGCGGCGGACACGACGGGACGGCCCGCCACGCTCGTCGACGACGAAGGCGAACCGGTCCTGACCATCGAATCGGACATCATGGTCCTCTGACCGCGCCCCATGCCCCGTCCGACCACTCGAACCGGCGGGGAACGGGCCATGGACACGGTTTGAATATGACAAGGTCACAGGCATGAAAGACGGAGCCTACGACGAAAACGAGCGCATGACGCCGGTCCCCCCCGAAGAACACAGCTCCAGGAGAACGCTCGCCATGGCACGAGACATAGCCAACGTGAACAGGTATGAGGCAAGCATCTACGACGACGAAAACGAGATGATCATCACCATCCCGCCCGAACAATACAGCATAGGAGTCGCGGCATGAGCAGCAGAAAACTCGTCAGCGTACAGGAAATCACCAACATCGAACCCATCGAGGGAGCCGATCGCATCGAGGTCGCCCGCGTATTGGGCTGGCGTGTGGTGGTCGGCAAGGACATGGGATTGAAACCGGGGGACAGGGTCGCCTATTTCGAGACCGACAGTCTCCTGCCCGCCTATGACCCGCGTTATAAGGCGTTCCAGGAGCATGGCCAGAAGACCATGATCGTAGGTTCCATGGAAATCACCGGCCATGTGCTCCGCACCATGAAACTGCGCGGAGTCTACTCGCAGGGCCTCATCATGCGTTTGGATGAACTCGGATTCCGGTATACGCCGGCAGTCGGCACGGACATCACCGATAAGGCGAACGTACTCAAATACGAAGAGCCCCTGCCGATGGGCGGTGCTCAGATCGGCCGATTCGACGCGCCCTGCTCCAAGTCGGACGCGCCACGTCTGCAGACGCTCACCGACCACTGGGACGAAATCAAGACGTTGAAAGCCGTGCCGACCGTGAAGGTCGATGGCACCAGCACCACGCTCAGCATGGACGAACGAGGACAAGTCCACGTGTATTCACGCAACTGGGAACTCGACTCCATGTCCACGAACATGCGGCTCGCCAAAAGGTTCCAGTTGGACAAGATGCTATGGCCCGGCATGGCCGTCCAGTTCGAGCTATGCGGCCCCGACATCCAATCCAACCGGTTGAAACTGCCGGCCCAACGCCCGTTCGTCTTCGCCGTCTGGAAAGACCATCACAAGATCGACCGCGACCAATGGCCGACCGGCATGCCGAATCTCGCCGTTCCCGAACTCGACGAAAACGAGTGGGCGTTGACGGGGAGCGTGGACGACATGATCGCCAAAGTGGACGGGTTGCGTGGCAACGTCAACAAAGACCGTCTGGACGAAGGCATCGTCTGGCATCTGCACGAAGACCAGCAGTTGTCCGAAGGATTGGCGAACGAACTGGGAGCCAATCGGTGCTTCAAGATCATCAACAACAAGTACCTGACGAAGAACGGACTGTAGGACATGACATACCCTGCGGCTCCTGCGGGCACAAGAGCGAAGCCGTCGATGCCCGGCTCGACGAACCGGCGGAAAACTCGGAAAGAGAGAATTGTTTTGAGCAAGACCATTCTGGTGGACATCGACAACACCGTCGCCGACTACACGAACGGGCTGCGCGACTACATCCGCGAATGCGGACATGGCGAGGACGAATGCCCGTGCCCGGAACCGACGGCCTACGATTTCACGCTGACCGACGGATGGCCGTTCAGCGGGGATGCGAAATCGTTCCGATGGTGGCATACGCGCGCCGTCGCCGACGGCTTGTACTCCAGAGAAGAACCGTATACGGGAGCCGCCGAAGCCTTGAACCATCTGCACGATGCGGGCTGGCGGGTGATCATGGCGACCAGCCGCACGGATGACTGGCGCGGCGAAAGCCAACGCTGGCTGCACCGCAACGGCTTCCGTTTCGACGGCTACTACAACGGCGACAAGACGCTGCTCACGCCGGACGTGCTGATCGACGACAGGCCGGACACGTTGGAGGCGATGGCCGCGGAGGGCGTGACCGTGTTGCATCCGGACCACGCGTACTGCAGGGCCGCGCCGGGCCGCGTGTTCCACCGTTGGGCCGCCGTGCCCCTGATCCTGGGAGGTGCGCGATGAAGCCGGAAATCGAAGTCGAACGCCGCGCTGGCATGATCACGGGCGCCTCATGCGGGCATACGAGCCTCACCTGGCTGCCGGGCGACGGCCGACACGGCGTCCGCACGTGGGTGCTGTCCACCGACGACGGCGGCACGATCCGCCGAATCCGGTTGAGTCCCGGCGAAATCGGCTGTCTGGCGGGCATTCTCCAGACAATCGCGAACGAGGGAGGCCGGGATGACGAACCCGTTGGATGAGAGCGCCGATGCCGCGGCCCGGTGGGTCGAAACCACGCCGGACGCCACGCTGCGCGCCTGCGGGCTCGTGAACGCCTACCGGCTGGGCTGGATGGACGGGGCCGGCCGGTGCGCCGACGAGGCCGCGTTGAAACGCGTCCGACGGGCGTTGGAACGGTACCCGTGGCTGACCAAAGGCCAGCGGGAAGGCATCGCGCTGACCGCGGTCAGCGCCGCATACGGCATGGAATGGGAGGACGACGAATGAACGACGATACCCGGGTCCCGGCGGCGGTGTTCGCCCTGAGACCCGAATGGGCGGACCTCATACTCTCCGGCGCGAAGACGGTCGAGATCCGTCGTAGCCGCATGAACCGGATGATCGGCCGCATGCTCATCTACCGGACCGGCACCGGACTCATCGTCGGAGAGGTACGGGTGAAGGGCATGCACGCCGCCCCGCCGGAGACCATCCGGAGGGAATACGGCGGGGCGGCGTGCCTGACGGAAAAGGAATTCGACGAGTATGCGAAAGGCGCGGACAGGCTGTACGCATACCGTCTGGAAAACCCCATCCGCTACGGGAAGCCGAAGACCCTTTCCGAGGTCGGACTGAAACGCGCGCCCCAATCCTGGTGCTATCTGCCGGAACCCGTGGAACCGGCCGTGCCACGGCCGTCCACGGATCACGCGCAGGAGGCCGACCGCTGACGACGGCCGCCGACCAGTGGGAGCCCCGCCGTTTCGCGACCGGGGATAACGGCGACCGGGCGCGCGCCATATCCGGGAGGTTCACGGAACTGATCGCCGGGATCAATGAAACCACGATGGAAGGAGTGAACTATGGCGAAACACGATGACGACGCGCGCATGGTGAGCCGGCGCGAACTGAAGAACGCGGTCGCCGAATACCTTTACGGGAGCGGACTGCCCGTCGACGTGGACCATATGGGCGACTTCCTGTTCGATGACAGGATGGTCGAAACCCCGGAATACGAAATCCGGTTGAAAGGGGAATGACATGGCTTCAAAGGGGAACGAATCGAGGCAGATTGGCCGCCGCGAACTGAAGAAGGCGTTGGCCGGATACCTGGACGGCAGAAACGGGCGCATCGACATCAACGCGATGGGCGACTACCTGTTCGACCGTATGAATCCGGTCCCGATCGTCGGATACTGCCGCCGCTGCGGCGACGAATGCTTCAACCTGGTTGACGGACTGTGCCCGCTCTGCACGGACGAACTCGAATACGAACGGTCGGGAGGATACCAATGGTGATCCGATTCACATACGCGCTCCACATCGAAACCGGCCTCGTCCATGTGTGGCCGTCGAAGGGCGCCAGGAACCATGACATCGGCTTCGAGTCGGACTGCTCGCGGTACGGCTGGCGGCCGCTCCCCTCATGGGAGGCGCGTCCCCTCATGGGAGGCCTGACCGGCGAGACCAGGATGGCGTTCATGGTCGGCGCATGGGCCGGAATGCACCCGGAATGCGTGCACTGCACGGTCCGCCAATTGGAGCAGGCGCAGGCCGAGGTGCCGGCCGGTTCCCGACGTCGCGCCGGGCGACGCATACCGTCGGACGCACGCAAGGGAACGGAGGCCCGATGGCAAGAATCGAAGAAACATTCGATGACCGTGACTGGTACATGATCGAATGCGACGACCCCGACTGCGAACAACGGTTCGACGACGGCCAATGGTATGCGGACGAGTACGATCTGCTGGCCGACGCGAAGGACGACGGCTGGCAGATCCTGTACAGGGACGAGCATCCCGAATTGGAACGCGACATGCACTACTGCCCGGCGCACCGGCTGCCCGAATGCTCGACCTGCACGAACATCATGATCGATTCGACCGGCTGGAAGGACGGGCAATGCCCCGAATGCATCAAGGAGGAGATCCCGAATGAACGGTCATGATTTCACGCGCGAACAGAACATGGAGGCGAGGATGACGCTGGCGGTCGCCCGCCGCGGGCTCGCCGCCGCCATCCACGACGCGGAGAACGGGATAGGCCATCTGTCCTGCGACGATCCGAAGATTATGGAACAGGTTCGCGCTCATTGGCGACGCCTGTGCGACACGTACATGAACGCGGACGCGATCATCGCGGACCTGGAATCCTGCGCACGTCATCTCACGGATGGCGACAATTGGGAGCCGAACCCGATCGCCGACGGCATGAAACCCATGGAGATGGCCGAAGGGTGCGCCTGCTTCGTCGCGGAGACCCCGGACCGGGTCCTCATCATCCCGTCGGAGCCGACGCCGGGCGAGAACACGGCGAAACGTCTCGCGAACACGCTGAACGCCCTGACAGGGGATGTTCTCCTGGATGCGACCGGCATCCGCCTGCTCGGCACCCAATTCCTGTTCGCCTACCATGGCCGGCTCGACAGGCCCGTCGATTATGGCGTGAACCTGAACGGCATGCGGTTCCCCGACCGGCTCGGCCTGCTCGACCGGGCGGACCGGTATCCGGGATTCCTCCCGTTGGGACCCGTCATCCGCAACGGGGCCGGGTCCCCGGAACGGGCGGGCCGCGAACTGTGGGCGATCACCGCGCGCACGCTCGGCCGGCTGCCGCACGGACGGTTCTTCGTCGATCTGACCCCGTTCGCCGACCGGCCGGACATCCTCAGACGTTTCGCCGTCCGCTACGGGAAATACCTGAAAGACAACCGGACCGCCCTGGACGCGACCATCATCGACCCGACCGGCCTCGTCGCCCGCCACGTCGCCACGATCCGGCCGAAATGGGAGAAGAACCTGTGATGGACGGAATCATCCCGTATCCTCCCATCGCTCCGATGCCCATCGCGACCGGCTGGGCCGGATCGTCGAAAACCGATTCGCATGCGAAAGGACGAACGATTGATTGACCCGAAGAAAAACGGAGACCTGATGCTGCGGGTCCGGTATGACAGCGGAGCCATACTCGTCGGCCCGGCGATCATCACCGGCGAGGGGGATACGCTCGTCCTGCTGGGCGGAGCCGCCTCCCTGTTCGTCCGACGCGCGGACGGAAGCCTGCCATTGCACGTGGCTGCGGTGGAAACGCCGCCGGAGGATGATGGTCCGTGCCTGGATGCGGCTTTGGCCGTGTTCGACGAAACCATCGAGGACGGCGGCGGCCGCCGGACGGCCATGTCCTGCGCGATACGCGCCTACGATGAGCGGAATCCCGGACACCCGACATTGTTCGTCGATCTTTGCAACGACAGGTCGTTCGAAAGAATGGTGAGAAAGACCGGGGGAAGAGCATTCAGGCTGGATTCGCAGGACGAAGGCCGTGAAATAGATCCCCTGTCCTTCGCGGATCATGACTTTTCCCGTGAGGCGGCGCGTTCCGGCAAGCCTCTAATCAGGATTGATCCGGTCAAGGGCGGGCCCATCGCCGTCTACCTCCCTGATGGTTCAATCAGGGTCGGGGACGAAATGGATTTCCTGCTCAGGGATGAAGCCGACGCGCGAACCAGCACGAATAAACCGAATCCAGGGAAGCCAGCTCGAAATCCGGAAGGAGCAGAGGTCTCCCCGGATCTCCGACGGTGAAGCCATGATCCCGATAATATCCGCGCATTACGGGTTTGCAGCTGCCGGCAGCCCAGCGGCATTCCCTCGGAGCCGCCGAATCCAGCAGATACAGGAGCCCGCCGCCGATGTTCCTTCCCCGACGGGATTCGGATACGGCCAAGGCCTCCACGAAAAGAATCACGTTCGCATCGAACCTGCGGGCGGTGGTACGGATGGCGGCGCACACGCTGCCATCCGGGTCGATGGCCTTGATGCCGTGGAGTGGACGGGAATGTCCGATACCAATGTCGGGCAGCAGGCGGGAGACAAGTCTTTCGTAATCAACGCGATCGGCCTCTCCCATGGGCCAGAACGAGTATCCGGACAATTCCGGGTTCCGCGTGGGATCGTCTCTTCTCATGGCTTAGACAGTAGGACGCATACCCATGCGGATTGGAATCATGCATCGAATGATGGAACAGGAAAAGGAAAAAAGCAATGAGCGGAACAAGGCATGAAACACAACCCGTCGCCACCATCATTTACGACAACGGCACGGAGCTGACCGGCACGGCCGTCACGACGTCGGACGGGAGCGTGGGCATACGCGTCCCGAACGAGTTCTTCAAGACCGGGCTCCTGGCTGATGGTTCCATGCCGGAGGGCGTGAAATCGGTGAGCATCCGTCCGAAACACCCGAAGGGCGTGCTCCCACTGACCGACGACATGGTGTACATGGCGGTGACCGCCAGCCTGCGTGATGCGGTGGGCCTGCCGTTGAACGAGGCCGCCGACCGGTACGAATCCTGGCTGAACCGGGTGAGGCGGGACGCGATCGAGAAGTGGGTGGACTCCCTGTCCATGCGCGAATTCACGCGCCTGCACCGCAAGTATCTCGACCGTGACGGGGCCGGCCATCCGAAGGAAGAGGGGGACGCATGACCCTGATCGAGCATGAGGCGCGCGTCGGCCTGCCGCGCATGTGGGAGCATCCCAGGCGCACCCGCACCCGACGGGGAGGCGTCGTGACGAGCATGGTCGGCGGGTATACGGCGATACTGCTGGTCCGCCAGCCATCCGGCGTGGAGAACAGCGTACGAAAACAATGCGCGACCCTGAACGAGGCCGAAACATGGCTGGACGAACAGATAGGAGACAGCGAATGAGCGACTATAGAACGCCGGATTCGACCGGCCTGTGGAAGGCCACGCAGGGTGGATACGGCGTGGTGTTCGATGATAATGGCGAGCTTGACATGCTCCTATTCGGCGTGGGCGTAAAAGTCAAGGCTTTGGATTCCATTAGCCCATATACGAGGCTCCAGCCCGGAGTTCCGGTCGGCTCCGCGCCAGTCCCGAATCTTCCCGGACTGTGGATGGACAAGGACGGATACCTGTACTTCCTATCCGACGGACGACGGGTATGGAGAATCCGGGACAACCGCGAATGGATGGGCGAAGAGATTGAGAACAATCCCGAGGAATTGTCCGCGCACGGCCCGTACACCCGGTATTCGCTCCAAACCGTCGAACAGGTCCCATGGAAGCCGACCGCCGACGGTACGGCTCCGATCCGTGAGGGGAGCCGCACCGTGCATCTCCCGGATGTCCGATCGTTCGGCCGTCTGGAACGGGACAAGTGGCTGACCGTCAAGAACCTCGAAGAGTCGGCCGAACTCGTGGAGGCATGCAAGCAATACCTGAAGGCCTGCGATCCGACCGATCCGAGCGGCATCGGCGACCAGTTCGACGACCATGCGAACTGCCTCGCCTGCTACGGGGTTAACGTGGGCGGCGAGCTCGGCGACGACTGGGACAAGGCAAAGGCCGGCTGGATAGGCCATGTGCGCGACCAGCGCCGCCAGGCCATGCTCGACGAACTGGCCGACGTGCTGCAGACGGTAGGCAACCTGATCACGGCGTTCGGCATCACCGATGAGGAGGTCGGACGGGCGATGGGCGACTGTCTGGAACGAAACAGGCGGAAGGGCAGGCTCTGATGGAAACGACAGGAATCTGGGATTCCCATAACAACAGGCATGCGATGGTAGGACACGATCCGATGGAGAGGTTGATGGACTACTCCGACAGTGGTTTCAGGGCCGGATTCGCGCACGGCATGCGCATCCTGTCGGCTGCGATGACCGGCAGACAGGCAGGTCATGAACCCTGGTCGGCGCCGATGCCGTCCCTGCGTGAGCATCTGGAATCCTACGGTGGTATCGGCATGACCGCCGCCGATTTCGACCGATGCGAGAAAGACTGGTATCGGATGCTTGACGAACGGCGACGCATGTTCGACCGGTATCTGCTCGGCATGCGCTGCGCCCTGTACGTGCTGTTCGGCGTATGGATTATCGTGTTCGCGATTGTCGGACTGACCCTGGTCGAAGTGTCGTCTTGAACCGGTCAGAAGTTCTTTCCCCCACGGCCGAACAAGGCATCGTGCGAGCCGGTGCGGGTGAGCACGAGGCACAGTTCGCCATGATCGATCCGGTAGATAAGAAGCCAGTCGCCCTCGATGTGGAGTTCGCGGAATCCCGCCCATTCGCCTTTCAACGAGTGGTCCCGGTACGTGTGGATCAGCGTATCCGCGTCTTCGGCCATCAGGGTTTGTATCGCCTTACGCAGTTTGGCGGAATCGTAGTGCTTCCGTCTCAGACGTTTCCAGTCTCGTTCGAAGGTAGGCGTCCGGGATATGTCGTTAAGCATCGAGATCCGCCATCAGATCGTCCACGCTGCCGAACCTTTTGCCGATGCCGTTCAGCGCCTCGTGTCTCGCCTGCCTGTTTTCGGCAGCTATGACCGCTTGCCGGTAGATGCGGTAGTCGTGCGCGTTGATGATGAAATAGGTGGGTTCTCCGTTGCGGAGCACGGTGACCGGCGTATCGTCCTCGACCTTGGCGAACTCGCTGCTTGCCCCCGCATGCCCGAATTTGCTGATCGGAACGATTGTGTCCAATGGGACGGTGATCGTTTCTGCTGCCATCGCAAACCTCCAAAAGGAATATATACATATATGTATACAAATGTACACCCATTTTGTAATATCCACCATCCTTCCGAGAAGAGCCGGAACATTCCGATGGCGGCATCGAAATGTGGAACGCATACGGGAACCGATGCGGAAAGGAACAACTGATGGACAAAATCGATACTGAAATCCGGTTCGCCGACATGGCGGAGGAACGGTTGCGCCGCGAGGATCCGCACTATCGTGTCTGGTCGTTCACCGATGACGATGATGTGACGGCATTGTATCTGGGCCGCGTGGACATGAACGGGGAGCCGGTGGAACGGTACGACCGGACACGTACGATTCTCGCATTCGATGGAGACAGGGTGTTTGCGAAATGGCATGGCGGACGCCTGTTCGAGGGCGGCCGCCTTGCCGAAGCGTGGATCGACGTGTTGAGGAGAAATCGGGAAACGAATACCTTGAAAGCCCTGTTGGATGACGGATTGGACACGTTGCAGGAACTGTTGGAGGCGATACCGCAGGACAGTCGGCAACTTTCATGCGAGGAGCTGGTGCCACGGCTGCGCAAGGCGTTGGGTCAGGCGAAGACCTGCGGGAAACTGGAGCAACAAATCAGGGATCTGGAGGAATCATGACCGGCTTTCTCGACCGGCTGCTGCACGCGGATAAGCCGCAACCGTTGGACGTGGACACGGCGGCCGCCATGCTCAGGACCACGCCCGGACTATTGCGCGAGTTCGAACGCTCCTACCATGCGAACGTGCTCGACCGGAAGAATGCGCCCACGGGACCATTGGGTCCGGACGCGAAGACCGTTGTCGAATCCCGCTCCGGACACGGGCTGTCGGACGAGGCGTTGGCGTTGGATGCGCGCATCGTGCGCGAACTGCTGTCGGGTACAGGCGTCATCCGGTTCGACGGGGAACGTCTGACCACGATTCCGGCATTGGCTCCCGTCCCGGAAAAGTATGTGACGGAATCGGACGTGAATGCCCTGCAGACGGGGGAGCGCCCCCAGTTGGCGGGCGAGCTCATCCACCGTCAGATCGATGCGGTGAACTATCCGCTCCTGTTGGATATGTGGCGGCGCGCCACGGATCCGAAACGTTCCGCGAGGCAACGGCGTGAGGCGTACGGCATGTTCCGCACCGGTCTCGACCTGTTGGATCTGGATCCGGTCATGTACCGGATGCTCGACCTGAACCCGGCGGGCATGGGCCATTGGCTGCCCGCATTGGCGAAGGCGAACGAAGGCAAGACGTTCTTCCGCATCCCGAAGACCACGATAGCCAAGGTGCCCATGACCCTGCTGCAATTGTCGCGCGTCGACTACGAATCCCTGACCGCCGCCACCTTGGATGTCGTGGACCGTTGGGCGCAGGCCGCGTTCAGCCTGAACCCGGACGGGGAGTATTTCATCAAGACTGGCACGTTCAGCAGCAAATACGACTACCGGAACGCGCACGTCACCGGCCCGCACGAGGTCGCGCAGATTGGCGAATACCTGCTGTACATCCAATCCCAGGCGGTCGGAATGGCAGGCCCCCTGAACGAGCCCGCCATGTACGGCGTGTCCACGACCAACGAGTTCGTGGTGCGAGAGTACGTCCCCGACCGGCTTGGACTGCCGACCATCTACATGGGTCTGCCGTTGCGCTGCGAATACCGGTGCTTCATCGACTGCGACACCGACGAACTGCTGGGCATCCACCCGTACTGGGATCCCGAAGTCATGAACAAACGGTTCCGTGACGCGCCCGACGCCTCCAATCCGCACATGCGGCATGATGCGGTCACGTACGCGATGCGCGAACCCTCGTTGATGCGCGAATACGGGGAGTCGAAGGACCTGGTCGCCGCTCATGTCAGGGAGCTGCTGCCCGGCCTGGGCCTGGCGGGCCAATGGTCTCTTGACATCATGCGCGACGGCGACGATTGCTGGCTCATCGACATGGCGCCCGCCGAACGCTCCACCTATTACGAACAGGCGGTGCCGAAAGGTAAGCGCCGGCCGATGATGGAGAACTGGATGCCCGAATTGGGAGGAGAACATTGATCGGCTGGCTTATCGACATCATCCCCACGGAACGCCCGTCCGACGTGATGGACGCGCCGGAAGCGTATCGCGCCGCATGGGGACGATACGTCGGCGAGGTTGTGCCGGGCGACGGGGATCCGGAGGATTGGCGCGAACAGGCGGCGCGCCTGGAGGCCGCGGCACGTATCCTCCCGGACCCGCATGTGCGCGTGGCCGGCCGATCGTACGGGGGGCCTGACCCGATGACGCTCGCCCATTACGGCGTGGTAAGAATCAGGCCGTATATGGATCAGCTGACGTTGCCCGCCTCGAACGTCGACCGGTGGGATCTCATCCCCGCGTTGCGCCCGTTTCTGGGACGCGACGTGCAATCCGTCCCCTGCGACGGGGATGCGATCGATGTGGCGGCGCGGGGCATGCTCGACCGGCATCCCGGTGCGGGTGTGGTCGTCAAGTTCATGCTGCGTGAGAAGCGTCTGCCGCTCGCGTTCATCGACCCGGACGGCACGTTCGAACAGTCGGACGAGTATGGCGGGAAGCCGGAGCGTATCCCGTTCGCCGCATGGCGGTGGGCCGGCTATGACCTCGCCCTGTTCGAGGGCGAACCGGACGCGGCGCTCGTCCAGCAAAAAGCGCGCATGCGCTACGAGTACCGGATGCAGGTGATAGGCGGCCGGCCGGCGTGCGGGGCCGGCTGCGTCGAACGATATACGCCCGCCGACAACACGGGCGAACGGTACGATCCGCGCATGGAGGAGACCCGCAACAATGGGCGCATCGAATCGCGCCCCGACATCGCGCGGCTGTATGAGGCGTTCGCGCACGAGGTCGCGCACGCGCTGCGCGACGAAGCGACCGGCCCGTATGTGATCGACCTGTATCTGGATGATGCCGGGCGGCCGCATGTGATCGAACTCAACCCGCAGTCGAACAGCGGCCTGTACGCGCTCGACATGGACGCATTGCTGACGGCGATACGGGACAATCCGGAGCAGTTCATGCCCGACCCGTCGCGGGGCGGCATGCCCGGCTGCCTGGGAGTCAGGGAGGGGACCTGTATCTGACGGTCCCGCTCCGATGATATTCTATGTATACGGAAAAAACGTTTACAGGGGAGAAAACATGAGGTTGTTGAGCTATGCCATCAGCGGCCTGCGCCTATACGAAAACCATGAATGCAGGATGGACCTGTACGCCATCGATGCCGTGCGGGAACCCGGATACACCCACATGCTCGACGGCGCGGCCCGCAATATCAGCGTCAATACGGTCATCGGCATCGCCGGCATCAACGCATCGGGCAAAACCACCGCATTGAGGGTCGCCGAACTCGCCCTCGCCGTCGCCGGCGGCATGTCGCTGGGCTCGCTGAACCCCGACCTGTTCCCCCTGTACGACACCATGGGCGACCGGATCGGGGTGCGCGCGCTGTTCGAACAGGACGGTCGCTTCCATTTCATCGACAGCCTGCTCGAGCGGACAGGCGAGGGTCGCACGCCGTTGAGGTTCATCCGCGAGACCCTGAGCATCCACCATGGCAAGCTCAGCAAGAAAATGCTTGCCTCCGCCATGAACGGCACGTTGGATTCGGAACGGTGGACCGTGCTCTCATCCCGCAACGTGGGCAGGCCTGGCGTCCGCGGCGAACTGTCCGCCGACGCGAAACGGTATCTGCCGCCCGACCGGAGTATTTGCGGGGCCTTCGTCAAGGACACCGACATCGTAACCGAACTGCTGCCGGTGTCCCCGACGCTCACCGTCAGCCCGGCCCGCCCCGTCGTGACGCTGTTCGATGCCAGCATCGAACGCCTCGACTACGACAAGGACGGAATCCATCTGAAATTCCGCAATGAGGGGGAGGAGCGGGAGGTCACCCCGAACTCGCTGGTCAATATGGTCTCGTCCGGTACCCTGAGAGGCGGCGCACTGGTCGGCCGAGCATTGGAGACACTGCGCGCGGGCGGCTATCTGATTGTGGACGAACTGGAGAACAGCATCAACAAGCAGCTCGTATTCACCATCATGGACCTGTTCGCCTCCCCGGTCACGAACCCGCATGGGGCCACGCTCCTGTTCTCCACCCACTATCCGGAGCTGCTGGATCATTTCACCCGCAAGGATTCGATATGGTTCGCCGTCCGCGATGGAAAAGGCTTCGCCCTCCGGAATCTGGGCGCATACCTGGGCCGCACCGATTTGAAGAAGAGCGTTTCCTTCTTCGCCAACCGGGTGCCCGGCACCGCGCCCTCATACGCGGCCGTCCGCGCCCTCCAGGATTATGCGGAAAGGTACGTGCATGCTTAACGCGGAAGGCCAGTACGTGCTGTTCGTCTGCGAGGGCGTGGCCGAACAGTACATACTCACGACCCTCATCGAACGAGGGGAACTGACAATACCGGCCGATTTTATCGTGCCCAACCAGCTGCGCGGAACATGGTACTTCACGCGCAAGGAATCGAAGCGGATGCTCGACCGGTTCCTCAACATGTCATACGGCGAACATCCATTGCTCATCGTCCGAATAGTTGATTCGGACTCGGATGTACTGCGCGTACCCCGAGGGTACGAACATGCGGCCGAGGTCGTGAACCTGCGAACCCATCCCGAAATCGAAATGCTGGTCATCATCAACGAGGGCATGTACGGCAAATACACGAACGGCTCCAAACGGGCGAAACCATCCGACTACTGCAAGCAGACCCTCGGATTGAAACAGGTGAAGAGCCGCGCATGGCTGGAACGATACTGGGCCGAGCCCGGCCGCCTCGAACACGCGCTCAAGGAGTATTCGAGACTGCACCGGTTCGGCAGGAACGAGAACCGAGGGCTTCTGGAACTGATCCGCTGAAAACGCATATCAGCCCCAAGGACAAAAGGAAGGCAGACGGCATGACGGCATCATCCGCGAATGATGATTACACGTACCGCAATCAGGTGAACGCGGCCATCGACCAGCTGCGGCTCGCGCTCGAAACCAAGGATACGGGGGAGCGGATCCGCCTGCTGAACGGCGCGTTGAACAACACGGGCAACGCGATCGGGCAGCTCGCCCTGTTCGAATCGGATGGTTCGCGCCGGCCGGAACGGCGGTAGGATCATGGATGTCAACCGCTTCGAAACGAAGGGTCCCGGACGTGAGGGGCACCGGGGATTCTGATTCCCCGAAGCTTGACGGAAACGGAGCCTGATTCTGATCGATTTGTATTCGTTCCAGCGGTGGCCGGATGTCAGGGCCGCTTTCGACCGGTTCGGCTCGTACACGCCCTCATGGTCGGCCGCACGCCGGCAGGCCATCGCCGATGACGGGGATGAGGACTGGTGGAACGCGATTTCGCCCGCCTACCGGTGGATGATGGGCGAAATGGAGCACAAGGGCATGCCGTGTCCGAACCCGGATGCGGCGCCGTTGTGGGCGTGGGCGCGCTGGGTCGATTCGAAAGGCAGGGCGCATACGCGTCCCGACCGACGGTATCCCGGCTTCCGCAACCAGTACGACGGATTGGAGCTCCTGCATCTGCGGGTCGACGAGAGGCGTGTATTGTGCACGGATTTCGACCAGTTTCATTGCGTGATCAACAACTGGCCGTGCGCCCCGTTGGATGCCGGCACATGGCCGCCCGCCGAGTACGACCGGTGGCTGGACGAGCATTGGGACGACCCGCCCGACGCGAAGGCCGTCCAGTACCGGCGGAACGCGATCGTGGATCCGAAACGCCTGCCTGACCGGTGGATGCAGGCCTGCCTGTGGACGATCACGCCGCATGATGTGGCCGATATCCGACCAGCATGCGGGAAACCGGATACCATTGGGGATCATGGATGATCTGAAGAGCAGGGCGGTCAAGTTCGCCGAATCATGGGCGGGACGTGGCGACGAGAAATCCGACACCCAACAGTACTGGCGTGACCTGTTGGACAAGGTGCTGCTCATCCCGAACACGAGCGACAGGCAGACGCTCTGGTTCGAACGGCGCACCGCATTGGACGGGTTGAGGAAAAACGTGCGCGCTGCCTTCGAACGGCAGAACCACATCTGCCCCGCATGCGGCAAAGCGTTCGCCGATGTCGAGGAGGGGGAGGCCGACCATATCGTCGCCTAGTCGAAGGGCGGACGCACCGTGCCCGACAACTGCCGTTGGCTGTGCAAGGCGTGCAACAGGGCCAAAAGCGACGACTGAGCCGTACATCGTCCGGATGGGTTGATCGTCCGGTTCGGGACCGCCCCCCGTGGCGGCTTGTTTCGCCGGATGGCTGGGCCAACGTGGGGCGCTTCGCGAGACGGGCGAAACCGAATGCGCGGGTGGGCCGTGCGCGGGCATTCGGGGTGGATCGGACATTAAAAAACGGGTTCGGAGTTGCATATGGGACAGGAATTGCATGGGCCCTCCGGATTTGCATGGGGTCGGGTGACGCATACCGGTTCCCATGGTTGTTTCGAGACGCGATATGGGGGAGAGGCTGCTGGCCAGGCTTCTCCTGTCGGGCGGCTACGGGCCGGGCAGCATGCCGGTCAGGGTGGTCGGCTGGGATGACGCGAGCCTGAACGGCCGGCCGGTGACGGTCGTCTACTACGAGACGCGGGATGGGGGCGGCAACGTGCGCACCTATCCGGGCGACAGCCGTCGGCTCGCCTACGTGGATGCGCGTCCGCGCGCGCTCATGATCGGCGCGCGCCTGCATGGCGGGAACGCATATGTGGAGCCATGAGTCTTATGCAATGGGATGACGGCCGCATCCGTCTGATGCCGGGGGATTGCCGCCGACTCATCGCCTCCTTACCGGACAACAGCGTGGATTCCGTCGTCACCGACCCGCCGTACGAGATCGGTTTCATGAACCGGGGATTCGACCGGACCGGCATCGCGTTCGACGTGGATCTGTGGCGCGGCATCCTGCGCGTTCTGAAACCGGGAGGCCACGTGGCCGCGTTCGCCGCGAGCCGCACGTATCATCGGCTCGCCTGCGCGATCGAGGATGCGGGCTTCGAGATTCGCGACCAGATCGACTGGGTGTACGCGTCCGGCATGCCGCACGGGTCGGATGCGAGCCTGCTCGTGGACAGGGAGCTGGGAGCGAAACGGACCAAGGTAGTCGGGCATGGTTTGCGCCACGGCACCGGATATTCGGACGTGAAAGGCTGGGGAAGCAGCACGGCGAACGGCGGGAAGGCGAAATCCGAATGGGATGTGCTCGCGCCCGCCACCGAACAGGCGGAGCAATGGTCCGGCTGGTACAGCCAGTTGAAACCCGCGCACGAACCCATCTGTCTGGCCCGCAAGCCCCTGGACGGGAATCTCGCCCACAACCTGCTCGGACACGGGACCGGCGCACTGCATATCGACGCATGCCGGGTGCCGTTCCGCAATGCAGCGGACGAGCTGGAGTCGAAGAACAAGAACCGGCACGCCGACTTTGGTTCCGGGCCGCGGGACAACCACGTGTACGGCGCGGACAAAGCGGATCGCACCGACTACACGGCCGAAGCCCGTTTCACGCCGAACATGCTGTTCGACCAGACCATGGCGGAAGAACTCGATTCCCAGTCCGGCGTCACCGTCAGCCGCAAGGGCAAACCACGCGCGAGCGCGAAACCCGGTGACGGCTGGGGCATGACCCGGACGGGCGCCGAATATGACGATATGGGCGGCGCGAGCCGATTCTACCCGGTGTTCCGGTACTGTCCGAAGGCCGGGCCGGGGGAGCGGCCGGCCGTGGACGGGATCCTCCATCCGACGGTCAAACCGTTGGAGCTCATACGATGGCTGGTGCGTCTCATCACCCCGACTGGCGGCTTGGTGTTGGAGCCGTTCGCCGGCAGCGGCGCCACGTTGGAGGCGTGCCGGATCGAGGACGTGCGGTGCGTGGCGGCGGAGATGGATCCGGATTACGTGCGGCTCATAGCCCGCCGGATGGCGAGGCCGACGAACCCGGTGCTGTTCTGATATTCGCCGGGGACGCATGCATGCCGGCGCCGATGATATCGGGACGATATGAGGGAGCGTTATATCATGGCCGTGTTACGGGACGATTGGGATTGGGCAAGGTATCTTGGTTCGCTGCGCTGGGATGTGACCGACAAGGACGGCAACCCGATTCCGTTGGCGGTGGATGTGAGGAGGGGCTGCGACGCGGTGGAGCGGATCGACCTGATGGTTCATTCCGCGTATGTGAAACCGTTCGACGTGAAGGTTCCCGTCCTGAGCCCGCAGGACGCCTCCGAACTGGACGGCGTCCTGCATACGTTACTCGAACGGGTCATGGACGGGTGCGTCGCATCCGGGTACGCGGATCCGAAGGGCGCGGCCGTGTCCACGGGCGACGGGCTCGTCGATCTCGCGGTGATCGACTGACTATCCTTCGATGAGGCGTTCCACGCCGTCGATCGCGCCGGCGAGCGCCTTCGTGTCCACGTGCGTGTACACGGCGTCCGTGGTCGCGATGTCGGAGTGTCCGATGAGGGATTTGCGTACCAGGTCGGGGACCCCGTTCATGGCGAGGATCGTCGCGTTCGTGTGGCGTGCGGAGTGGATGCGCACCCGGGGGAGCCCCGCCCCGTCCAATGCCCGGATCCATGCGTTGCGGACCGCGTCCCTGCTGAACGGCCTGTTCCGTTTCGACCGGAACACGGGCGTGTCGTCGGGCACGTCCACGGTCGTCATGTACGCCTTGAGTTCCATGGCGAGGTCGTGGGGCAGGGGGATGAGGCGCCGGCCCCTGCGCGTCTTCGGACGGGTCAGCCACAGTCGGCCTTCGAGATGGCGGGCCCGGTAGCCGGGCGGTATGACCACGTCCTTCTCGAATTCCTTCAACTGCCATTCGACGTTCAGGCAGGCGACGCCGTCCCTTTCGACGAGCTCGCGGCGGCTGATGGCGAGCATTTCGCCGAGCCGCATGCCGGTGACGAACAGGAGCCGCCACATGAGCCTCCATTTCCGGTCGGGTTCCGTGCGGATGAGCTTCGCGGCCTCGACGGGGGAGAGCATGGGGAGCTCCTCGGCCTCCGTCTCCACCCGGTCGGCCATCCTGACCGGATTGTGGTCGACGATCCCCTCGGCCATCGCGTCGTCGAACGCGGTGCGGAGGATGCTGAGCGTCACGTCGGCGGTCTTCGACGAGCGCGGCCCCGTTCCGTTTTCCGGGTCGCCGGCGAGGATCCGGTTCTCGATGCGGCGTATGTGGCTGGGGCGGATCATGTCGAGGCGGATCGCGCCGATGAGGGGGCGGATGTCGATGCGGATCCTTGTCCGGTAGCTTCTCGTCGTGTTCGGGGCGCGCCGGGGTTCGATCGCGTCCGTCACCCATTGGTCGAGCCATTCGCCGACCGTGGGCATGGTCTTGGGGTCCGTCCGGCCGGCCTCGATGTCCCTGGCCCTGGCTTTGGCCCGGTCCAGCGCCTGGGTGCGGGTGCGTCCCACGGCGCTGACCCGTCGCCGTGATCCGTCGGCCGGGTCGGGCGTGATCGTCAGGTACGCCCTGTACCGTCCGTCCTTCATCCGGGTGATGCCGCCCGTGCCTTTCTCGCGTCTGCTTCCCGCCGTCATGACCGGCCTTCCTTTCCCGTGGGATCGTTTTCCTGTTCCTTCGGGTCCGGGTATGCGATACGGGCCGGGAAACGGATAGGCGCATCGTGCGCCTATCGCAGCCGAAAATGGCCGAAAATAGCCGTTTCCTGTTTTCCTATGGTGTGCGCCGTCATCATGCCGGAACCGTTGGAACCACGCCGTTTCCCCGGCATTCCGCCAATCCGCGACACACCCTCTCGCACTGTAAGCCGATAATGTACGTTATGTCAGATTAGTTATCCTTGACGAGGATTCAGTCGCCTGTATCAGCTAGTCCACGCATACCAAGGCCGACAGCCAAAGGAGCACCGGAGCGACCACCGCAATTGCAAGAATCGCCATGCCTTTCAGCCAATCCTTGTCATTTCGTTTCCAGTGGAATGCTCGCCAAATGAACCATATCAGCATGGGAATCTCATACAGCGACAGCAACGGCAAACCGATGAAAACCAGGTCGAAGCCCGCGGCGCAGGCTCCATCGCATCCCATCATGAAGAAGTCCTCGCCGTTGTGTTTCAGTGCGTTTGGAAATAACGGTTTACGGCTTCTTCGATCTGCTCGGGCTTCTCGATAATCTCGTAAACGCCGTGTTCTTCCATCTCGCCGGCCGGGGCGTAACCCCAACGGCAGCCGATGGTGTCCAGCCCGCAGGCGTGCGCGCCATCGATGTCGGTGTAGCGATCGCCGATCATCACGGCCTTATCCCCTGCCGAAGCATCAAAACCGATTTTGTCAAAGCAATAACGGATGACCTGATCCTTATCCAAGCGAGAGTTGTCCTTGGAAGCGCCATAAATGCCATCCAGCAATTCGGTCAGATGGAAATGCTCACAGATCGGAACGCATTGGTACTCGGGCTTGCAGCTGGCCAACGCCAGATAATAGCCGTCGGCACGCAGCTTGAGCAGCTGTTCGCGGATACCGGGAAACACGACGTTCACCAAGCGGCCGGGAACTTTGTTGCCGGGCTCGTTCGGATCATCGAACACGGCGCGATCCGCATAGTAGCTGCGGTAGATGATGACCGCCCGGTCAAGCTCCTCCTCCGGCACATGGTTGCGTCGCAGCGATTCGATGATGGCCGGACCAATGAAACGATGCAGCTCGGCATCGTCGGGAACCGGGCGACCCAATTCCTCGAACGTCTTGATGACGGATGCGATGATGCCGCCGTCGGACTTGGTAAGCGTGCCGTCGAGGTCCAGCAGGACCACGTTCCTCGGATGCTGTGCCATATGAGGTCCACTCCCCTGTTTCACTATGGTGTTCATGTTCGCAAGATTGTTTCAGCAATGATTATGCCCAGTCGGTTTGACTGGGCATCAAGTTCACGTGTTGTTGGCTCACTCGTAATCGGGAATCCAACCGTCGCGGTGCATCTGCAGACGCTTCTCGAGCAGCGTGGCGAGCTCCTCCTCGCTACGACGCTCCAGCAGCATGTCCCAGTGCGTACGGGTCGGCTTGGTGATCTCATCGGCCTCACGGTCGTCATCGCCTTCGCGATGGGCCACGGAACCGCAGCGGCATTCCCACTCGTCAGGAATCTCGGCACCTTCCGCAAACGGCAGAATAGTGCGGTGACCCTTAGGGCACACATACGCCACATCGTTTCGCGCGGCGAAATCCACGTTGTCATCGGACTCCAGCGATTTCGCGCCGATGCTCATGCCCCTGAGGCTACGTTCTGCCATATTGGCATCCTCCTTGAAAAATCTTCGACCGTACTAATTTACGCAACAGTTCGGACTTGGGGGGCTGCGGACATTTTCTTGGAGATAATCACGCAGCCATTCCTTGGCTTTGACG
>OLNC01000632.1_pt1 | contig 30289 bp, 15 predicted proteins | sample 1672011 | NCBI WGS metagenome assembly OLNC01 (sample SAMEA3136636, study PRJEB25190) | human gut metagenome | biome: human gut; feature: human-associated habitat; material: faeces | place: Austria | collected 2013 | reverse complement strand
AGATTTGTTATCGCAAGATAACGTTGTGTCCAAACGTAAGATACCCGTAGAACTTTGGTTCTACGGGTTTTTCTTTTGCAAAAAATTAAGTCAGATCATATGTCTTGAGGGTATTACCTTCAGTACCCTTTTTAACGATAGTATGGCAACCTATCGTAGTACCCATAGCACGCAGTTTCCATTCGTCTTGTGTAGTGCTCAGTTTATCCAGTTCTTCCTGTCTTTTATCTTTATCTTCAATAGCTAATATTTCAGCTTTTTCCTTTTCATAGACTTTTTTAAATTGACACCATTTTCTGAAAAAGTTCTGCATTGTAGGATTATCTAATGTCAGTGAAATCTTCTGATCAGGTGCCTCAGAAAGTGAGAGATTCACTGAATCATCAATAGAAAACATCAAAAGAGTCACAAAAGTGACTTGGAAGGAGGGCGATATAAGAACTAATTATATGATGACAGTTGATGATGTCATGGGAGAATTAGGCGTGAAACGCAGTAAAGCATATTCCATTCTGAAACAACTCAACGATGAACTGGCTCATAACAGACGGAATTTTGTAGCAGAAAATGTAGATCCGGACAGAGTACAATTGAACGTTTGTTATAAGAATGAAAATCTGAAAGAAGTTTATAAAGAACTGTTTGATGATGCTGTGGAGAGATACAATGTTGGAAAAAGAAAGGACCTGCAGATCACAAATTATTATGAAAAAATCCGACACGGCAAACAGGAGAAACTGTTCCATGAAATAATATTTCAGATTGGTAATCATGAGGATATGGCAGTGGGAACGACAGAAGGAAATCTGGCGGTAAGGGTACTGGATGAATATGTGAAAGACTTCCAGAAACGGAATCCGACACTTCGGGTATTTAGCTGCTATCTGCATCAGGACGAAGCTACTCCGCATCTGCATATTGACTTTGTTCCTTATGTGACCAACTGGAAGGGAAAAGGAATGGATACCAGAGTGCCAGGTATCAGTATCTGGTACTGACCGGGAAATTGACGGAGCATTTGAATCAGGTTGATAAAGAAGTAAGAGAAAAAGCTGAGATACTGATGGAGCAGATGGTTGAACAGTGAGGAGTGACAGAAGAACTGAAAATACAGAATCAGATGGAATGGGTGCGGAGGATGAATAATATTAAGAATATTGCAGAAGAAAGTGTCCTGAAAATTATATAATCATAGTAGTGGATAATCAATAAAAGGGAAAAAGCAAACGAAAGTATGTTCGTATTTCGCTTGCTTTTTAAATTGCATTAGAGTATAATAGGGAAAAAACAGGTATAAATATATTCCCAGGAGTGATGAGAATGAGACAGGTACATATAAGAGTAGACGATGAGTTATATAATGAATTGAATTCTTATTCAGAAAAGAATGAACTGAGTATGCAGGACTGTGTCAGAGAAGCAGTAGCATATTATATGAGTGATGTAAAAAAGAAGAAGAATACAGGGAAAGAGAAAAAATTTACATTTATTGATCTTTTTGCCGGGATTGGTGGTATGCGCATTGCATTTGACCGGGCCGGCGGTCAATGTGTTTATTCAAGTGAATGGAATAAATACAGTCAGCAGACGTATTTTGCAAATTTTGGAGAACAGCCGGAAGGAGATATTACAAAAGTTAATGCTGCAGATATTCCGGATCATGATATTCTGGTTGCCGGATTTCCGTGTCAGCCTTTTTCAATAGCCGGTGTATCAAAGAAAAACAGTATGGGAAGAGCTACCGGATTTGAGGACAAAACACAGGGCACATTATTTTTTGATGTCTGCAGGATATTGAAAGAAAAAAGACCAAAAGCATTTATGCTTGAAAATGTTAAAAATTTATGCAGCCATGATAAAGGAAGAACTTTTCAGGTAATCAGAGAGTCGCTGGATGAGCTGGACTATGAAATTTTCTATAAAGTTCTGGATGGACAGAATTATGTTCCTCAGCACAGAGAGAGAATATTAATTGTAGGATTTGACAGAGAACGCTATGGAGATAAAATTGATTTTGAGTTTAATCTTACACCACGTGTTCCAAAACCCGTTATGAGAGATATTCTTGATGAAGAAGTTGCAGACAAATATACATTGTCTGATAAATTGTGGACATATCTGCAGAATTATGCAGCAAAGCATCGGGCAGCCGGTAATGGATTTGGATATGGAATAGCCCCTTTGGATGGAGTGTCCCGGACATTGAGTGCCAGGTATTACAAAGATGGATCGGAAGTGCTTATTGCACAGGAAGGAAAGAATCCGAGAAGGTTGACTCCGAAAGAATGTGCAAGATTGCAGGGATTCCCGGATACATTTAAGATTCCTGTTTCGGATACACAGGCATATAAGCAATTTGGAAATTCTGTAGTCGTTCCATTAATGGGAGAAGTTGCAAAACTGATAGTTAACAACATTGAAACAATGGATAATGAGAAAGAACAGGATATACAGAGGAAGGTGATTTGAATGTCAGCAGGCTATGCGGAAATTGCGATAACATCAGTGTTAAACAGTGAAAAAAGCTTTTGCAAATTTCTTTCGGCAAATGATACAGGTGCGACCGGTGCTCATCAGTCGGGAATCCTGATTTCAAAAACTGCGATGGAAATGTTGTTCTCCAGAGAACAGCTTGAACAGGATGGAATACCTAAAAGGACTGTAAAAATAAAATGGCAGAATGATTTTGAAACGGAAAGCTGTTTTACTTATTATGCAAGTAAAAACGAACTCAGAATAACAAGATTTGGACGAGGATTTCCGTTCCTGCATATAAATCAGACAGGTTCGTTGTTTGTTTTTACAAAACAGGCAGAAGAAAACTACAGTGGATATTTCTTGGATACAGAAGAGGAAATTGAGGAATTTCTTAATGCGTTTGGCATCAGTCCGACAGAAACAAATAGTTTGATAAATGTTGAAAATGTCCGGGCAGAAACACAGGAACAAATAGCAATTCAGGAATTTATAGCAAATCTTGAGGTGGATTTTCCAACGTCAGAAGAAATGTCAGCTACTGCAAGATATATACAGGACAGAGCTTATGATCATATTGAATATATACAGACAAATCCGGACAGGAAAATAATTGACTGGACTAATATGGAGTATACGCTGTTTCGTGCTCTGGAGTATGCAAGATATGGAGACATTATAACTAAGGGATTTTCAGATGTGGATGAATTTGTAAAAGTTGCAAATATGGTCTTGAACAGAAGAAAGAGCAGAGCAGGAAAAAGTCTTGAACATCATCTTGCTGCGATATTTGATGGAAATGCCATTCAGTATTCAGCTCAGGCGGTGACAGAAGGAAATAAGAAACCGGATTTTATATTTCCTTCAGGAGAGGCATACCATAACAGCAGTTTTGATATTCAGAAACTGGTAACGCTTGCAGCTAAAACTACCTGTAAAGATCGTTGGAGACAGGTCTTGAATGAGGCGAACAGATTAAAAGATTCCCCCAAATATCTTTGTACGTTACAACAGGGAATCTCAGGAGCACAGATGGATGAGATGCAGGCTGAAAATGTAGTATTAGTAGTTCCGGAACCATATATTGTATCTTATCCGAAAGACAGACGGGACAGAATCTGGACCATTGCACGTTTTGTGAAGTATATACAGGAAATCGAGGGATAATATGGACATCAAGAGTCTGGAAGAACGTAGCAAAAATATGGCAGCGATACATTCAAAGAATACGAAGCCGGAAATATATCTGAGGAAATTATTGTTTGCCAGAGGTTACAGATATGGCGTGAATTCAAAAAGTGTTCTGGGGCATCCGGATATATACATGAGAAAATATAATACAGCGATTTTTGTACATGGGTGTTTCTGGCACAGACATGAAGGATGTAAATATGCTTACGTGCCAAAATCAAGGATAGAATTCTGGCAGAAAAAGTTTGACGCAAATATAAAGAGGGATAAAACAGTCAGAAAAGAATTACTGGAACTCAAAATAAAGCAGCTTATTATATGGGAATGTACAATAAAGAAAATGAAAAAAGATGAAATATACAGGGATAAAATAGCAGGACAAATAATAGATTTTTTTGGTGAGTCGGATTATTTTTTGGAAATTTAAATTATGGCATGATCTTTTGAAATTCAGTTTCAGAGATCATGCTGACTTTTATTTAAATGATAGAGAAGCAAATAAAAGTGTGTTATACTTAAGAAATAATAAATACACCAAAAGCGGATTTGCAAAGGAGGGAGTATCATGAGATGTCCATATTGCAACGAGGAAATGATATGTGGTTCGGTTCAGAGTCAACGAGAAATTTTCTTCACAACGAAGCCTGACAAAAATTGGCTTATACCGTCAATCAATAAAAAAGACGAAATCATATTAAGTTCTCATAATTGGTCGAAACCAACCTGTATGGCATATCATTGCCCTGCCTGCAGGAAAGTTATTATTGATTATTCAGTTAAAAGTGAATAGAAGCTGACCGATCGGATAAAAAATCATGTGCTGAATAAAAAGGTATAATTTAGATATGAGGACGATCAATAATTTATGTGCAATTATTGCACGAAGACCAGATGCGGTTGCATTTGTAAATGAAAGTGAGGCATGATGGAAATGAAGTCACGTTTACCTCAAATAATCTACACGCTGACGGCAATCTTTACAGCCGGCACAGTTGCAACTACAGTTTTATACCAGTCAACGTCGAAAGAAATCCTGCTGACATTAGCGATTACTTTTGGTACGTGTGCATACCATTTTATTATGAGACTACTGGTGGGTTCCATTGTCAATTCCATTTTGCACAATAAAGTAGATTACTGCAAACGCTGGTTTCAGGTGAGTGAATCCGAGAAAAAGATTTACGAAAAGCTTGGCGTAAAAAAATGGAAAAATAAAATGCCGACCTACAGACCGGACTGGTTTGATCCGAGACTCCATAGCTGGAAAGAAATCGCACAGACCATGTGCCAGTCAGAAGTGGGGCATGAGATTATTGCGGTATTGAGCTTTTTGCCGGTTTTCGCCGGGATAAAATTTGGAGCATATCCGGTTTTCATTATTACTTCCATTGTATCTGCAGGAATGGATTTGATTTTTGTAATTATGCAGCGGTATAACCGGCAGAGGATCATGAGAATACTTGCGGCAAAAAAGTAAAAATGTTTACACAGCAAAAAATGTAAAAATGCTTACCACCTTGACAAGCAGTAAAGATCAAAGTAAAATATAACCTATCGGAATAGTAGGAAAACTGCAGATAAAAAGGAGGGAACAACATGGAACATATTGCCAGAAAAGATGTTTTTGAGTTACTTAAAAAATATAATAAAGATCCATTTCACATTCAGCATGCTCTGACTGTAGAGGCTGTTATGAAGTGGTATGCAAATGAACTGGGATACGCAGAAGATGCAGAATACTGGGGGATTGCAGGACTGCTTCATGATATTGATTTTGAATTGTACCCGGAAGAGCATTGCCTGAAAGCATCGGATCTTTTAAGAGAAGCTGGAGTTTCAGAAGATCTGATCCATGCAGTATGTTCTCATGGATACGGAATCACAGTAGGATGTGGAAAGATGATTGATGTAGAACCCGTCCATGAGATGGAAAAAGTACTATTTGCGGCAGACGAACTGACAGGTCTGATCTGGGCGGCTGCGTTGATGCGTCCGTCAAAAAGTACAAAAGATATGGAATTAAAATCTCTGAAGAAAAAATATAAAAGCAAAGGATTTGCTGCGGGATGTTCAAGAGAAGTCATTGAAAGAGGTGCAAAGCAACTGGGCTGGGAACTTGAAAAGCTTCTTACCATGACCCTGCAGGCAATGGCAGCATCTGAAGATACGATCCGGGCTGAGATGGAAGAAGAACAGGAATAGGGAAGCACATAGGAATTGAACAGAATTCCACCTGATAAAGAAAATGATTGGAGAGGTAAAGAAGGCTGCAAAAGCATTTGAAAGAAATGTTTTTGCAGCCTTCTTATATAAAAAGCAAGGGGAACAAGCAAAGTGATGGAACAAGCACGATAAAATTGTATAAAATAACAAAAATAAATAAAAAGAAACGCCGATATTGAAAAAAAAGAAGAAAAAAGATATAATTATATGCAAAAGGAAAATGGCACAGAGATAAAAAATAGGCAAAATATCTAATGGCATGGAGGGGCGAGTTTATGAAAAACAAATTAAAGCGAGTTACCATTGCAACTTTATCTGCTTGTATGATTGCAAATGCGGTACCGATACCGGGGAATGTAGCAAAGGCAGCGGTGACGCAGGAGATGATCGATTTTACCGATGAGAACAGTCAGGGCGGCTGGGTAAAAGATGGGGCAAATGGAACGATCACTTTCCAAAATGGTGAGGGTGATGATGGATTTATGGTACTTGAGTCTGCAGGAGAGTCCTTTTTCAAATATGGAAATTCCAAAACCCGTCAGGATGGAATTCTTGAAATGGATCTTACCCTGACGAAAGGACCGAATGGGGCGAGAATGTTGATTTTGTTCCGTTACAATTCTTCCTCTGACTGGGAAGGAATTGGAGTAGACGGTACTCACTGGTTCTGGCAGAAAGGTTCTTCTAACTGGGGAGATCTTAATTCCACAAAGACGACGTTTGATGCATCAGATATAAACCAGAAGCATCATATCAAACTGGAGTATCGTGGAAAGCAGATCAAGGTTTATCAGGATGGAGAGGTGATTATTGATCAGACAGTAGATGCATTTAGTGATACGATGTCCGGACAGATTGGAATGAGAGTCTGGGGAGAACCAACAGAAACCCATGGATGTGCTTTGAAGTTTGACAATATAAAAACTTCCGATATTTTTTCAGCAGTTTCGATTGATCCGAAAAGTGTGAAACTTGAACAGGATACAGCGGCAGCACAGGATATTGAAGTGGCAATAACAGGCGAGAATACATTAAGTGCGATTAAAAATGGATCAGAGGTATTGGAAAGGGGAACGGATTATACTGTAAATGGTCAGAATGTCACAATTAAGACAACTTATCTTGAAAAGATCAAAAGTCAATCCAGTACAAAGCTGGTTTTTGAATTCGAAGATGGGCAGACACAGACATTCACGATTAATATTAACATTCCGGAACCGACGGTATCCTATACAAGAAATTTTGCGGCAGACGGAGCAGACGGCTTTACGAAAAAGAGTGGAAGCGGTTCTATGAGTCTGGAAAATGGTGCCATGAAGCTTCAGGGAGATGGCGTATTTATTGATGATAATTCGGCAAGCCTGAAAGACCAGGAAATTGAATTTACATACGATCCAATGAATGATAATTGTGGATATGGGGCAGTTCTCCGGTATGTAAGTGATAATGAGTATTTCTATGTTGGACCGTCTTCACAGAATAATCAGCATTATACCAGATGGAATATCTGGAATGCACAGGGACAGTCACTTCTTGGAAGTGAATATAATGACAGTGGTTTTATTCTTGCAAATAGAGTGGTTCCATATAAGATAAAAGTAAGGATTGTGGACAAGTATGTGACAGTATTTGTTGATAATGAGGAAATTCTTAATAGAGAACTTAGTAATGTTACGACAAATCCGGGAAAAGTGGGATTCAGAACCGGAAGTAATAATGGAATGCTCATCCAGAAGTTTACGCAGGAGAATGCAGCTGTACCGACAGTTGTGGAAAATACAGAGCCTGTAACAATTCAGTCAGATGCCATGACAGTCCGTCTGGACCGTGCATTCCCGCGGGTAATCGATTATACATTAAAGAACGGTGGGGAGACTGTAAAAGGACAGGAACTTGCATTACATCAGATTGAGTTAAATAATAAACTTTATACACCGGATGTTACAGCAGATATCAGTGAGAATAAAGCGGTTTATCATGTGTCAGAGGCGACGACAGGAATTTCATTTGATGTTATATTTACTGTAGAAGGAAATGTCCTTTCTATGAATGTAAAAAATATAGTTGATGATCAGACGAAACTGTACACTTTGAATTTCCCGCGTCACAGTTTGATTTCTATGTCAAGTAAAGATGCGGACGGAAAGCTGACTGTAAATAATTATCAGGGACAGAATGCGATTTCGCTTTCTTCAGCCAATGCATCAGAAGCATATAATGAGACGACGCTTGCAGTGTTAAGTAATCGGAATGTTGCTGCTGCATTAAGTGGAGAATCATATAAAAACCGTCATGAAGTAGCATACCAGACGTTTGCGGCAGGAGACCATAATTCTACAGGTTTATGGATGAATGAGTATACTTACCGTGGACTGGATGGAGAGATAATGTATCTGCCTGCAGTCAAGGTAGCGGTCACAGCAGATTGCAATGGAGATGGAAAAGTAGACGCTCAGGATGGTGCGATTGTACTTCGGGATAAGTGCATGACCAGAAAAAGTGGAGCGGACGAAGTGACAGACTCCTGGACAATGATCGCAATGAATGTAGGATCCGAAGCTCAATATCCATTTCTCCGTATTTTGGATAATGTGAAGAAGATGTATCTGGCTACAGATGGATTTGGGCAGAATATTATTATCAAGGGATATCAAGGTGAAGGACATGACTCATCTCATCCGGATTATGCAAATTATAATAAGCATGCCGGTGGTCTGGAAGATTTCAATACTTTGCTGAGTGAGGCAGAAAAGTATAATGCACAAATAGGTATTCATGTAAACCAGACAGATACTTACCCGGAAGCCCCGCAGTATGGAAAGCTTGCAGCAAGCCTTCCGGCCTGGGATTGGTATGATAGTTCAAAAGGCATTATTCGTGAGAACGACGATCTTGACACATCAGAAAATGGATTGGATGGACGTTTTTCGCAATTATACGATAAAGATACGCAGGGAAAGATTGATACGACATATGTAGATGTATTCTTTGGAACAAGATGGCCGATGTATAAATTAATACAGAATATAAAAGGCCGCAACATTATTCTTGGAACAGAGAATCCTGATGAAATGGTTTCCCACAGTGTATTTGTCCATGGTATTCAGACCGGGGCAGGCAACTTTAAAGGAGCAGGAAATCTGGTTCGTTTTGTAGAGAACAACCAGTCTGATATTTTCCAGGGAACAACTTTGTTCAGAGGAATACAATCGAGAAACAACGGCGGCGATACAGGCGGAGCAAGCAAAGGTGGTGCTGGTATTGACGGTTGGCAGCAGTCTTCACAGGGAAATAATGCAGCAAGTATGAATGATTCGCTGGATACATTTTATTGCGAAGTACTTCCGGCTAAGTTCCTTGCACAGTATCCGCTGATGCAGTATGAAAGCGAATCGCGGGCAGTTCTGGGAAATAGTAACGAAGTAGTAACTGAGATCGTGAATAACGTTAATGTTATTACGCTGGACGGTGAAAAAGTTGCCGAAGGAAATAAGATTTTCATTCCATGGGAAAAGGATGATGATGAGCAGGGTAAGATTTATCATTATAATAAAGATGGAGGTTCAAGTACCTGGACACTTCCGGAATCCTGGGGAAATGTAACTGAGGTAACGATTTATAAACTGTCTGCAGAAGGAAAATCTGATAAGAAAACGCTTCCTGTGACAGGACGTAAAGTAACAATTGATGCGACAGCAAAAACAGGATATGTACTTTACAAAGAGGATGCTGTAAAAGTTGATACGGCTGATACAATGGAGTGGTCTACAGGATCTCCTGTGAAAGATATGGGATTCGATTCCTATAATTTTGATGAGTGGAAACCATCATCTACATCTGATAGTGTAGATCATATAAAGATTAAGGATAATAGTCTTGGAAATGCACACCTTTATATAGAGGGAACAAAAGATGGACAGGTAAGTCAGACTTTAACAGGTCTGGTTCCGGGGCAGGCTTATTCGGCATCTGTATGGTGCATTACTGATGATGGACGAAAAGCATCAATTGAGGTAAAGAACGGGGACGAAGTAGTTTCAAATTATATGGAACAGAGTAATGTCACGTATGGAGTTCATCATAATGATAAATATTTGACTAAGGCTCAGCGTATGCAGGTACGTTTTACTGCGGCATCTGACACGGTCAAATTAACGCTTTCTGCAGCAGCAGGAAAAAGCGATACATCGGTTGTTGACTTTGATGATGTGCGGGTGGCAAAAGTTGATGCTTCTACTAACCCGGATCCGAATAAGTATACTTATTGGGAGGATTTTGAAAATGTAGATCAGGGCTTTGGAGTATTTGTGTCTACGGAGTCTGATCAGTCGCATTTATCTCAGAAAAATCCAGTGAATCCAGAGTATACGACGGATGTGATTGATGGAAACTATTCTTTGAAGATTCGTGCAAAAGATTATATGAGAACCATTCCATCAACGGTTAGATTTAAACCGAATACAGAGTATAAAGTAGGCATTGAATATAAAGCACCAAGTGCAAATGCGTTTACTTTTGCAGTAAAATCTGATAAGGCTTCAAAGACGCTTGCAAGTGCGGTGGCAAATGCCCAGAGTGGAAAGCTTGTTCTCGAGTTTACAACAGGTGATGAAGAAGACTGCTATGTAGATATTACAGGACAGAGCAGTGAATATTATGTTGATAATTTCTATGTAGAAGAGGCATACATCCCGGCAGACTTTTCAGAGTTACAGAAGGCAGTAGATGAGGCAGAAAAATTAGACAGAACGGTATATATGACAGAGTATTATGCTGGTCTGGACAAGATTCTTGCGGAGGCTGAGAAAGTACTTGACAATCCACGGACAGAGCAGAGTGAGGTTGATGAGATGACCCAAAAAGTGAGGGATGCAATAAATGCATTACAGCCACTTGCGACAAATGCTGACTTTGCAGCACTGGAAAAAGCAGTAGAGGAAGCTGAGAAAATTATAGTAAAAGATTATAAAGACACATCGGATTTTGAAAGTGCATTAGCTGCTGCAAAACTTCTTTTGGAAGGCAAGGAAACGAAAAAGGAACTTAAGCATACAGAGGTAGCAACAGCAACTGATACGCTCGTTGAGAAGCAGAAAGCACTAAAACCGGTAGATCCAAAACCGGTTGACCCAAATCCGGTAGATCCAAAACCGGTAGATCCGAATCCGGTAGATCCAGATCCGGTTGCCCCAGGCAAGCCATCTACTCCGGATAATTCGAATGGTGCAGGACAGACGACAGGAAGTGGCAAGCCATCTGCTGACCAGAAAAATCCGGCGATGGGTACAAAAAAATCTGGAAAAGCAACAAAAACCGGCGATACAACTCCGGTTGTACCGGTGGCAGGAGGGGTACTGGTCTCTGCAATGATGCTTCTTGCAAATTTTCTCAAAAAGAAAAAAGACAATTGAGATGAAAGAGTGATGTTTGAATAAAAAATATGCTCCGTTCAGGCAGACAGGAACAAGAAAACCTGTTGCCTGAAGGAGCATATTTTATCTTAAGCACTCTTTGCATTTCCACTGACCAAGGCCTCATATTCACGCAGTTTCTCTTTCGCCTGTGGAGTTAAGTGCCTTGGAACTTTAATCTGAACCGTTACATACTGGTCACCGTGAACCGAAGGGTTCTTCATGGAAACAATTCCCTTTCCTTTCAAACGGATTTTAGAACCGGACTGTGTACCCTCGCGGATCTTACAAAGCACATTGCCATATAAAGTCTGAACCAGTGCTTCACCACCAAAGACAGCCGTCGTGAAAGGTACAGTAACTGTCGTATAGACATCCATTCCCTTTCGCTCGTATCCCGGTTTGTCAGCGACCTTGACCTTCAACATCAGATCCCCGGCATCTCCGCCATTTGTACCGGGCATTCCCTTGCCACGGAGACGGATCGTCTTACCGGTGTCGATTCCTGCAGGAATATGAACCTTCAGTGACTGGGAAGAATTTCCCGGAGCATTTGGATCCTGTAATGTAATGACCTTGTCACAGCCAAAAGCAGCTTCATCAAAGCCAACGGTTACTTCTGCATTCAGATCGGATCCCTTTGACTGAAAACCACCGGACTGGAACCCACCATGGAAGCCGTTCCCAAAACCGGAAGAAGTCTTGCGGGATGTTCCTCCGTGGAACATATTTCCGAAAATATCTCCGAACATATCATCCATATTACCACCCTCAAAGTGGTATTCCTGATACCCACCGTTTCCGGTAAAACCGCCACCACTGAAACCACCACTGCCAAAACCATTGCTGCCAAATCCGGTTCCGTCAGATCCGGCTCCACCAAAGCCACTTCCATAGAATCCACCATGAAAACCACCGGTGCCGTAACCGCCGGCTCCACCGGCAGCACCGCTCTGGTCAAATGCAGCGTGACCAAATTGATCATAAAGTTTCTTTTTCTCAGGATCACTCAGGATATTATAAGCTTCAGTGATCTCTTTAAATTTCTTTTCAGCTTCTTTATCACCGGGATTCGTATCCGGGTGATACTTTTTAGCAAGCTTTCTGTAGGCTTTTTTTATTGCTGACGGATCAGCACCTTTCGCCAGTCCGAGCAATTCATAGTAATCTCTTTTCATAGACTCACCCTCATATCTTTCCGTTACATTTGTATCATCTGGTCTGCATTACTTTTTACACTATTGTATGCAAAGAAACAGTACACTCCATGCTGTTCTATATGTAATATAGCAGAGAGAATAAAAGCAGTCAAGGGAGAAATAAAAAAGAATGTTCCGAATTAGACAAAATAAGCGTGGGAATCAACCGAAAAGAACGAGCCGAAAAATTCTGCTGTTGTTATAATAGTATTAAGTCAGAGTGGGTAAGCTCGTGCGTAGACAGAACAAGATTTCAGAACAGGAGGGGATGCGGAGTATGAAGAATCGAAAAAAGCAGTTCCTGAAGATCGGAATTGCAGTATTGGTGATCGCGGTCGCGGGAATTGTTGCCGGGGTTGTCCGATACAGAATTGATAATCGATTCGATTTAACTGTTGGGGGGCATACAATCAGCAAAGATGAATATGTGAACTGCATGAAATCAGTAGAATATGATACAAAAATGCAGATTCAACAGGACTATGATGCCGTTTATGAAGATGGCTTCTGGGAGAAAAAGTATGATGGAAAATACGGCTACGAAATTCTGACGGAAAATACAGTAGAACAGTTGAAATACGTTCATGCGGTCTATGACCTCGCAAAAGAATGCGGTGATGTATCAGACAGCAGCTATAAGGCTTTGGAAAAACGTTGGAAAGACGAGAATGCAAAGCGGAGTGAGAAAGTTGAAAAAGGTGAGGTAGTCTACGGACTGAAAGAATATACCTTTCAGCTTTATCTTCAATATGAAGTGAGTACGCTCAAAGAAAAATACTGCAATGATGATACCCGTGAGGGAATGGAATTGACAGAGGACGAAGTACTGGAATACTACAACAGCCGCGAATGGATCTTTGGGGACAGCGAAGAGAATGCTGATCTGGAGACAGCAAGAATTGCGGTGGAACGTGAGCTGCGTGAAAAGAAATATGATGATATCATCACACAGCGTGAAACTGATTCTCAGGTGGACGGGAACATGGCGGATGTAAACCGGTTTACCTTGAAGAATATAGAATGATGGAAGGAGCAATGTTATGAAGAAGAAATGGATGAGCGGTGCTCTGGCTCTTCTGCTTGCAGGAACAACGGTTGCATCAATGGTGCCGGCAGTTGCTGTTAATGCTGAAGGACAGGATACTGCGACAGGAACAACATATTATGTTGATTCCAAAAGCGGAAGTGACAGCAATGACGGAACTTCCGAAAGCAAGGCATTCAAGACACTTGATAAAGTGAATGCCCTTGATCTTGAGCCGGGAGATACAGTTCTCCTGAAAAAGGGATCTGTGTTTGAAGATCAGGCTCTGAAGTTTACAAAAGAGGACAGTGGTACTGCTGAAGCACCGGTTAAGATCTCTACTTATGGAGAGGGAGACAAACCACAGATCAATACAAATGGTCATGGTCAGTGGGATCTGAATTACGGAACACCTCTTGATAACCAGAATCATAAATGGAAAGGTAAGGTATCTTCCAGTATTCTGATCGAAGATACAGAGTACATCGAGATCAAAGGCCTGGAACTGACAAATGACAGAAACAGTGCAACAGATACAGAAAAAGATAAAGCTTACAATGACGCTTATGCAATGGACAGAACCGGAGTTGCCGGAGTTGCCAAGGATAACGGAACAGTAGATCATATCGTACTGGACGATCTTTATATCCATAATGTAACAGGTAACGTTTATAACAAGCATATGACAAATGGAGGTATCTACTTTATCGTAGAAACGCCGACAAATGAAGCAACAACAGGAATTGCAAGATACAACGATGTTCAGATCAAGAACTGCTATCTGGATACAGTAAACCGTTGGGGAATCGCAGTTGGATATACTTACCAGTGGAGACAGTTCCAAACAGGTGCATTGTCAGATGCAACAATGGCAAAATATGGTTCCTCCAATGTAGTCATCGAGAACAACTACCTGAACCATGTGGGTGGAGATGCCATCACAACCATGTATCTTGACAGACCATTGATTCAGTACAATGTATCCGAGAATGCAGCTGAACAGATTAATACAATAGACTACTCAAAGAATCAGCCAAGTCTTGATGCAAATGGTAATCCAAACGGTACACAGGGCGTTGGTGCAGGACGAGTGGCAGCCGGTATCTGGCCATGGAAGTGTAAAAATGCGATTTTCCAGTATAATGAATGTTTTACAACATTGAATGCATCAAGAGGAAATGGCGATGGACAGCCATGGGATGCTGACTATGGCGACGGAACAAACTACCAGTACAACTATAGCCATGGTAATACAGCAAGTACCATTATGTTCTGTGGTGGGCAGTCCATTAACAATACCTTCCGCTACAACATCAGCCAGAATGAAGATATGGGACCATTAGATCCTGCAGGAAATACAGGAAATTGTCAGGTTTACAATAATACTTTCTATATTAAGAAAGGACTTACAAGTATCTGGTCTACAGCACATTCTAATAATGGACCGGTAACGATTGAGAATAACATCTTCTATTTTGCAGGAGATACATCGGTTAATGCGACAAACTGGAATCCAGGAAATAACAAGACATACAGCAACAACCTGTACTACAATGTATCCAATTATCCAACTGATGCAAATGCAGTAAAGGTATCCGCAGGAACAGCAGTACTTGTTGATGCAGGTTCAGGTCCGGTTGCAGCAGCAGAGGACAAGCAGGCAAGACTGCATGAAGATCCGACAGCTACTACAAAATTTGATGGATACAAACTGGCAGCAAACTCACCGGCTATCAATGCTGGTAAAGTAATTGTTGACAGAAATGGTTATTCTATCGATCATGACTTCTTCGGACATGCAATCACAGCAGTACCGGAAATCGGAGCAGCAGAAAGTGATGCAGTTACAGCACTTGTACTTCGTTCCAATACATACACAATTTCAGGAACAAATGTAAGTGATCTTCCGAAGAATACAACAGTAGAGCAGTTCCGCAACAACATCATCGTTGATACAGGCGTTACAGTTACTGTAAAAAATGGTGATAAAGTTCTTGGCGATGCAGATATCGTGAAAGGTGGAGCAACCGTCGTTCTTTCTTATGAAGGAATGGAGGATGTAACTTATACAGTAGTTGCAAGTTCTGATAAAGAACTGAAATCTTCTTACTACATGGTAAGCGGAAAGACACTGAGTGTTCCTTATACAACAGCAAATGCTACAACAGTCAGCGAGCTGAAGAAGAACATCACAGTAGCTGATACAGCAACAGTTTCCGTACTGAACAATGGAACAGCATTAGCTGACGGAGATGCAGTAACAGCAGGAGTGACAGTACGCATCACGGCTGAAGACGGAACAACAAATGACTATACGGTAGCTCAGAAGAATACATACAACTGGACACTGGACTATGCAGGACAGCAGCAGGGAAATGTATGGTTTGCACAGCAGAAGAACGGTAATGGCGACTGGGCTGATATGACAGCTTATGATAATACTTATCCAAACTGGGTACTGAATACATACTATGGTGTTGGTGTAGATGCTCCAAATCACAGTACAGCAATGAGCGATTCCATTCATGGACTGATCTCTGCTCCACCGCAGACTTCTTATTCGACAGCAATGGTATTCAGAGCACCGAAGAGCGGTACAGTATCCTTCAATGTAAAAGATGGTGAGCCGTATCTGCGTCAGGCTGGAAACTCAGGCGGAACAGTTACATTAAGCCTTCTTGTAAATGATACAGTAAAACAGAGTGTAACACTTTCAACAAGTAATCAGAAAGCAGCAGACTGGGCAAATTTTGATGAGATTGAACTGAACAAGGGCGATGTGATCCGCGTAACAGCAAGCTGCAACAGCAATCCAAGCAGGCCGTCTGTTCATGTTACTCCGATCATCACATACGTTGACAAGGCAGTAGTTGATACAGAAGCACCGGATGCTCCGACAGCAGTAAGAACAGCAGATGTTACAGAGACAACAGCTCATGTTGCATGGGAAGCAGCTCTGGATAACGTTGCAACAACTGGATACAACGTATATGTAAACGGAGAAAAGGTAAACACAGAACTGGTAACAGCTACAGAGTATGATCTGACAGGTCTTACACCAGCTACAGATTACAGCGTAGAGATTGAAGCAGTAGATGCAGCAGGAAATGTATCTGAGAAATCAGAGGCAGCTACATTTACAACAGCAAAGGCAGTCGATACAGAAGCACCAAGCGTTCCGACAGACGTAAAAGCATCTGATGTTACAAAGACAGGTGCAACTGTTACATGGACAGCTTCTACAGATAATGAAGGAGTTGCCGGATACAATGTATATGTAAATGGAACTCAGGTAAATGATACACTGGTAGCAACAACAGAATATGTACTGACAGGTCTTACAGAAGGAACAGAGTACACAGTAGAGGTAGAAGCTGTTGATACAAATAACAATGTATCCGCAAAGGCAGCAGCTACATTTACAACAAAGAAAGATGCTGTAAATCCTGATCCGACAGTAGTTGATAAGACAGAACTCAAGGCAACTACAGCAAAGGCAGATGCAGCACTTGCAGCAACAGACAAGTACACAGCAGAATCACTGAAAGCCCTGCAGGCAGTTTACGATCAGTACGCATCCGTTCTGAATGACGAAAATGCAACGCAGGCTCAGGTTGACGAAGCAAATAAAGCCATCGCAAAAGCCCTCAATGCTCTTGTAGAAAAGAAGACAGATGACGGAAAGAAAGACGACGGCAACAAGGGTGACAATAAGAAGGATGATACAAAGGTTGACGACAACAAGAACAACAATTCTTCTAATACATCCAAGTCTGACAATAAGACTACAACAAAGGTAGACAATACTAAGAAAGCAGCTAAGACAGGCGATACAACAAACGTGGCAGTTTGGGCATTCGCACTGGCAGCATCCGCAGCGGCAGCAGGCGTTGTAGTAAAGCGTAAAAAAGAGAACTAAAAAAAGCTTACTTTTACGGATTTAAAATTCAGAAAAAGCGGAGAGGTCATGAAAATGCTGACCTCCTCCGCTTTGATAACATAATGGGAGGAAAGACATGAGAAAAAAAGCCTTATCAATGCTTATGGGCTTGGTTCTTGGAGTTACGACGATTTTCAGTTCTGTTGGAACAACAGGAGTAACGGTATATGCCGCTGAAAATGGCGTAACAGATGCGGACTGCACAGATAAAGATACTGCAGCACCAACACCGGACGATACAGTACCTGATGCAAATCAGTATAAGTATCAGAAGGATGAACTTGCAGCATTTTGTCATTTTGGTCCGAATACATTCAACGAACTGGAGTGGGGATTTGACCAGTCAACGCAGAAAAAGCTCTATGCAGGAAGAACTCCGGATCAGATTTTTACGCTGGAAAGTGATTTCGACGCAGAAACATTAGTAACCACACTGAAAAATGCAGGATTTAAAAAGCTGATTGTAACAGCAAAGCATCATGATGGATTCTGTATCTGGAACAGTGCGTATACAGATTATGACATTGCAAGTACAAGTTATAAAAATGGAGAAGGAGACATCCTTGCAGAAATTTCAGCAGCGTGTACAGCAGCCAATATGGACATGGGATTATATCTTTCACCATGGGATGTAGCAGAGTCAACCTTTGGTTCAGATGGTGGATCGATCAATAATGCCTACAACGAATATTATAATAACCAGCTTGAAGAAATCCTGAGCAATCCGAAATACGGAAATAAAGGGCATTTCGTGGAAGTATGGATGGATGGAGCGAACGGTTACAATAATGTACCACAGACATACAATTTTGAAAAATGGTTCGCGACGATCCAGAAGTATGAAGGAAAAGAAGCAGGTTACAAAGCAGATTGTATGCTGTTCGGAGCAGGAACTCATACAACAGTTCGCTGGATCGGAAATGAAAATGGATTTGCAGATGATACCACATGGGCAAAATCAAGAATCAGTAATGGTCAGATTTACAATGATGAAAGCCAGCGTGCCGGAGATTACAAAGGAGATCCGACAGACGGATATTCCAATGGATATGAAGATGGTAATCACTGGACAGTACCGGAGGCTGATGCAAGAATTACATCCGGATGGTTCTGGGGAACACAGAAAAATACTCCAAGAACTCTGACAAACCTTGCAGAGATGTATTTTAGATCAGTTGGTCATAACGCAACCTTACTTTTGAATGTGCCTCCGAATAATGAGGGAAAAGTAGACCAGGCGATTCTGGATCGTGTTGTGGAATTTGGTCAGAATGTTCAGGATACATTCAGAACCAATCTTGCAAAAGCAAATGGAACAACAATTACAGCAAGCAATGTCCGCGGCAATGATATTGACTTCAAGCCGGGAAATGCAGTGGATGATGATGATGCTACATACTGGACAACAGATGATGGTACAACAAGTGGAAGCCTGACGATCAAGTGGGATTCTGCAAAGAGATTTGATGTTGTATCAATCGAAGAGGCAATCCAGAATGGACAGCATATCAATAGCTATGAAGTTGAATACAAAGAAAATGACAATGCAAGCTGGCAGACCATGGAAAGAGGTGTGACGGTTGGATCAAAACGACTGATCAGAACATCACCAATATCTGCAACTCAGGTAAGAATTACTGTCGGAACATCAACAGGAAAAGTTCCGCAGCTTAGCGAAGTTGGAGTTTATAAAGCCAGCAAAGGCTTCCAGCTGAGTGGGGCTGCTCCGGATGGAATGGATTCAACAAGTGTGAATGATACAACGAAGTTTACATTTAGTTCTTCAGGATGGAATCCACAGACGGGAACTACTTATATTAATGGACAGAATACCTGGTCAAATAAAGCGGGTGCAAGCTTTACCTATGAGTTTGACGGAACAAAAGTATATCTGATGGGAACAAAAGACCCGAATCATGGTCAGGCAGATGTCTATATTGATGATATGGATACTCCGGTTGCAACGATTGATACCCATGATACCGTAAGATCCACAGGAGCAAAGATTTTTGAATCAGCGGATCTGGAAAACGGACATCATACACTGAAGCTGGTAGCAAAGACAACAGCAGCAATCGGTGTCGAGGCAGCCTATGTCATCAACAATGGCGGAAAAGGTATGCTGGAGATCGAAAATGACTCTTATACGATGAATGAAAACAGTGATCTGGCAGTAAAAATCAGGCGTGTAGGAGGAACAACAGGTAAGATTACAGCAAGACTGGAACCAAATCCGGGAAGTGCGATACAGAAGCACTTTAATACAGGTTTGATCCCGGAGGTTGTATTTGAGAATGGAGAATCTGAGAAAGTGATCAGTCCTGCAGCACATGCAAACCGTGTGCCGACAACGGATGGAGATGTATACTTTACACTGGAGCTTTCAAGCAGCAGCCCGGTAATCGGACTTGCAAGCTCAGCCAAGGTAACAATTCTTGATGCTGATGCAATTACAAGAGATTCACTTAATACATTGATCACAGAATCTGAAGGATTAAAAGAACATCTTTATTCAGAAGGATGGACATCATTTACAGCAGCACTTTCCTCAGCAAAGACTGTTGCAGCAAATCAAAATGCTACAGATACACAGATCAAAAATGCATATTCTACATTATATGCAGCTAAAGAAGCTCTTGTAGTACGTACGCAATATACGGCAGATGACAGATTCCAGTTCCCGTGGAAGAACGGAACAAGTGCAATCCTGGAAGCAGAGTTTGCTACAACCATTACAGAAGCCTGTGGAGACACACAGTGGAGATGTGAAGTTAACTCAGAAAATTGGGCAAGCAATGGTAAGTATATTAATTCATTGAATAAGACCAATACAGGTACAGATAAAGTTGAGTATGCATACAATGCAAAAAAACCAGGTACATATCACGTGGTTGCAACTTATCGTAGTGGAGACACCAATAACGGAAATAAACTTGCATGGTCAGAAGCAAACAATAAGATTACAGCCGGAAATATAACAACTCCACATACAAAAGTAAATAATGTGCTTTCTGTTGGTACAGTTGAGTTTGATATTGTTGTAACAGAAGCAGGAGAAGGAACTCTGATCCTTCAGCCGGTAGACAACAGCGGTGCACCGCAGCTTGATAAACTTGAAATTACACCAAAGAACGTTGCAGTTGAGTCTTATGATATCACAGCAACAGCAGGTGAAGGCGGTACGATCACAGCAGAAGGTCTTGCAGACGGCAAGGTATCTGTTACAGAAGGTGAAAGTGCAACATTCACGATCACGGCAAATGATGGATATGAAGTCAGCGATGTTAAAGTTGACGGAACATCCGTAGGAAAGAGAACTTCCTATACATTTGAAAGTGTAACTGCAGCTCATACAATTAAGGCAACATTTGCATTTGCAAATTATACTGCAGCAAATCCATTTGAATTCCCGACAACAAAGGGAACGACAAAGACTCTGGAAGCAGAGCACGCAACAACAATTACTGAGGCATGCGGAGCAACAGAGTGGAGATGCGAAGTAAACTCAGAAGCTTGGGCAAGCAATGGAAAGTATATTAATTCTCTGAATAAGACATCTACAGGAGCAGATTCAGTTGCTTATGCTTATAATGCACCGGTAGCAGGAACTTATAAAGTAACAGTAACTTATAGAAGTGGTTCTGATACGAACAAACTTGCATGGAGTGAGCAGGATGGAAAGATCACTGCCGGTCAGGTGGCAACACCGAACTCCAAGGTGAATAATGTGCTTCAGGCAAAGACTGTTGAATTTAACATGGTTGTTACAACTGCAGGAGCAGGAACTCTTGTATTTACAGCACCAGACGGAGATTCACCACAGACAGATAAATTCGATATCGAGTTAGTAAAACTGGCAGACGAAGCTGACCTTACAGAACTTCAGACAGCGATCACAAATGCAGAGGCAATTCTCAATGCAGCAGATAAAGATAAATATTCTGCAGCAGCACTTGTAGAGCTTCAGGAACTTGTAAATGCAGGAAAGCAGTTGACAACAGAAAGCTCCCAGGCAGATGTAGATGCGAAGAAAGCTGAGATCACAGCAAAGATTGCTGACATCCAGACTCAGTTCACAATTACAGCAACAGCAGGTAATGGTGGAAAGATCGCACCGACAGGAGCAACAAATGTTTACAAAGGAACATCCAAAGCATTCACGATCACACCGAATGACGGATATCATGTAGACAGCCTTACAGTAGATGGAACTGCAGTTGACGTTGTAACAGAATATACATTCTCAGACGTAACAGCAAACCATACGATTGCAGTAACATTTGCAAAAGATGCAATGACAGTTGCAAAGGAAAATCTGCTTGCAGCAATCAATACAGCAAATGAGAAGCTCGCACAGACAGACGCTTATACACCGGCTTCTCTGGAAGCACTTCAGAATGCTGTAGATGAAGCTCAGACAGTTTACAACAAAGCAGATGCAACTCAGACAGAAGTTGACAATGCAAAAGCAAATGTAGAAGCTAAGATTGCAGCACTGAAAGAGAAGGCAGACAAATCTGCACTGAGACTTGCAGTGAAAGCCGCAGAGGGTGAAGCAGCCCTGACAGATAAGTATACAGAAGAATCCATCGCAGCTCTTCAGACAGCAATTGATGCAGCCAATAGAGTTCTGGCTGATGACAACGCAACCCAGGCAGAGGTAGATGCACAGGTTGAAGCTGTAAATGCAGCAAAGGCAGCACTCGAAGAGAAGAAAGCACCGGTTGTAAAAGAGGAGCTTGAAAAGGCGGTTGCAGATGCAACAGAAGTTGTCGGAGCAACAGACAAGTATACAGAAGCATCACTTGCAGCTCTTCAGTCAGCAATCGATGCGGCAAATGAAGTTCTTCAGAATTCAGATGCAACTCAGGATGAGATTGATGCAGCAGTACAGGCTGTAAAAGAAGCAAGAGCAGCCCTGAAAGCAAAAGATGATGATAAGAAGGACGACAGCAATAAGGATGATGACAAGAAAGACGATAATAACGGATCCGATAATAATGGCGTAAATAACAACGGCAATGCGAATAACGGATCAAATAATAATGGTTCTTTCAACAATGGATCATCCAATAACGGTACTGCAAATGGTACATCAAATGTAGCGAAAGCAGCCAAGACTGGTGATACATCAAATGTAGCAGGAATGGCAATGCTTTGCCTGGCAGCAGGACTTGTTGTAGTAATGGCAAAGAGAAGAAGAACAAACTAATCTGAAGTGAGTTCCGAATTTTCAATGCAATAAAAGAATAAAAAATTCCTTCCGGGGGTTTCCTGGAAGGAATTTTTTTGTGGTTTTTATTTCAAAATCGCTTTTCTGTAATGGGATGGTGTTGCATTGATTACATTCATAAAGACCTTAGAATAATGCTGGGAATCTTTGAATCCGACCTGCAGAGCGATTTCTGTCAGCGTTAGACTTGTATTCTGCATTAACTCGATGGAACGGTTGATCCGGTAAATGTTAATGTAATTAGAAAGGGTTACCCCCATATAATTTTTGAAGATCTTACTCAGATAGCGGACAGAGATATGCAGCTGCAAGGCGATATCCTCCTGACGGATCTTCTGGGTAAAATGTTCCCGAATGTAATTCAGTGTATAAGCAACATAGCTGTTCTGAAGCTGTGGTTCGGAAAATCCATGCTCTGCCTCTGTATGGTCAAGGATATACAACATCAGGTTCATCAGTGCAACGTTAATATTTGCAGCAGAGAACAGACTGTTGGATGAAGCATAGAGAGTAATGAGCTTCTGAAGATGTTCGTCGATGACTGGATCAGATTCCATCCGGTAATAGAACTGGGCAGAAAAGAGGATCGCATGCATCAGGGTGATAGGAAAAACTCCCTCATCTTCAAGAACAATCGTGGAAAACATCTCAGGGTTAAAGTGAATATGCTGAAATTCACAGTCAGATGTGTCATTCAGATAAAAAGAATGAACTACATCGGGGAGTAACATGATAAATTCGCCCGCTGTACAGTGGATCGTTTCCGACTGAATATCCATATAACATTCACCGGAAAGAATCCGATAAATCTCAATATTTGTATGTAAGTGCCGGGCAAAACTATAACCGGCTTTACGATATTCAACAACAGCACCGGACAGGATGGAATCGGACAATGTCATCAATCCAGGTACTTCGTGTTCCTGAATCTTAGTCTCCTCAGCAGGAGGAGTAGAATGTTTATTTACTGACTGAACAGTAGTTTTTTTCTTCATGTGTAAAAAAAGCCTCCATAGATAAGCACAATTAATAAGCGTTAATCTGTATTATAACAGAAATAAAGAAAAAATGTACCGAAAAATACAAAAAATGTGAATATTTTTTTAAAAAATATAAATAAAATGTAAATTCAGAGGTTCTGAATTTGACAAAATAAGCGATTATAAAGAGTAAATTAAACAAGCACATTCAAAAGAAAAGTTTTATAATGTAGATAATTGGACATTGGGAGGAGTCTGCCCATAGGAATCGAAGGCAGAGGAATTTCATGACAATAAATTAAGATACATCAGAAACGTATCAGAAAGGGGTATTATGAGAAGAAAAATGAAATGGCGGGTACTTGCAAGTGCCTGTGCAGCAGCAATGGCTGTGACGTCTCTGCCGTATATGGCAACGCAGGTCAATGCGGAACCGGCCGCTGTAACGCAGCAGACCGGTGACAATGATCTGAAGCTGTGGTATACGAGTCCGGCAGATATTACCAAGTATTACGAAGGTTGGCAGGAAAAGTCACTTCCGATCGGTAATGGTGCAATCGGTGGAACGGTATTCGGCGGAATCACCAGAGAACGTATCCAGCTCAACGACAAATCGCTTTGGTCAGGAGGACCAAGCACCAGCAGACCGAACTACAATGGAGGTAACCTGGAGAATAAGGGGAATAACGGATCTACCATGACTCAGATCCACAATTATTTCGCAAACGGACAGGACAGCTCCGCGATCAGTCTTGCCAACAGCAACCTTGTTGGTTTAAGTGATGATGCAGGAACAAACGGATATGGATATTACCTTAGCTGGGGAAATATGTATATCGATTTCAAAAATGTATCATCCAACAGTGATGTAAGCAATTACAGCCGCGACCTGGATCTGAATACAGCCATCGCAGGGGTAAACTATGACAAGGGAAGTACGCATTATTCAAGAGAGAACTTCACAAGTTATCCGGACAATGTCATCGTGACTCATATCACAGCAGACGGATCTGAAAAGATCAGCCTGGATGTGAGTGTAGAACCGGATAATACAAGCGGAGGAGCTGCCAATTCCATCGGAGAGAACGGCTATAAGAGAACATGGAATACAACCGTGTCAGGTGGACGGATCTCCGTCAACGGACAGCTCACAGACAACCAGATGAAATTTTCATCCCAGACCCAGGTTATTACCGACAATGGCGGTACAGTGACAGATGGGGATGGAAAGGTAAGTGTTTCCGGTGCAAGTGAGGTTACGATCATCACTTCCATGGGAACAGATTATAAGGATGAATATCCGAGCTACAGAACAGGTGAGACGGCAGATGAGCTGACAAACCGTGTAAAATGGTATGTGGATCAGGCAGAGGTTAAGACCTATGAAGAACTGAAAGCAAATCATGTAAGTGATTATCAGAATATCTTCAACCGTGTCGACCTGGATCTGGGACAGACCGTTTCAACAAAGACAACAGATGCACTTCTTTCTGCATATAAGGCAGGAACTGCATCAGAAGCTGAAAGACGTCAGCTGGAAGTCATGCTGTTCCAGTATGGAAGATTTATGACCATCGAGTCTTCCAGAGAGACAAGGACAGATGGAAATGGTTATGTCAGAGAGACACTTCCTTCCAACCTTCAGGGACTGTGGGTCGGAGCGAACAACTCTCCATGGCATTCGGATTACCATATGAATGTAAACTTACAGATGAACTACTGGCCGACATACTCAACGAACATGGCAGAGTGTGCTGAACCACTGGTTGATTATGTGGATGCCCTCAGAGAACCGGGGCGTGTGACCGCAGCGATCTATGCGGGAGTTCCCAGTGCCGATGGTGAGGAAAATGGATTCATGGCACATACGCAGAACAACCCGTTCGGATGGACCTGTCCTGGATGGAGTTTCAGCTGGGGATGGTCACCGGCAGCAGTACCGTGGATCTTACAGAACTGCTGGTCTTACTATGAGTACACCGGAGATACATCTTATTTAAGAGACAATATCTATCCGATGATGAAGGAAGAGGCCAGGCTGTATGATCAGATGCTTGTCCGTGACAGTGATGGAAAGCTGGTATCTTCACCGGCATATTCACCGGAGCATGGACCGGTCACAAGCGGCAACACGTATGAGCAGACACTGATCTGGCAGTTATATGAAGATACAATCAAAGCAGCGGAGATCCTCGGAACAGATGAAGAACTGGCAGCTACATGGAAAGCAAACCAGGCAGACCTGAAAGGACCGATCGAAGTCGGCGACAGCGGACAGATCAAAGAATGGTATACAGAGACAACCTTTAACCATAATGCAAGTGGAGCAACACTCGGTGAAGGATATAACCACCGTCATATGTCCCACCTTCTCGGACTTTTCCCGGGAGACCTCATCACAGAGGACAATGCAGAATGGTTTGCAGCTGCAAAGGTATCGATGCAGAACCGTACGGACGCAAGTACTGGATGGGGAATGGCACAGAGAATCAACAGCTGGGCAAGACTGGGTGATGGAAATAAAGCTTATCAGATCATCAAGAACCTGTTCAACGGTGGAATCTATGCAAACCTGTTCGACTATCATCAGCCGAGATATTTCCAGATTGATGGAAACTTCGGATATACATCCGGTGTGGCTGAGATGCTTCTGCAGAGCAATGCAGGATACATCAACCTTCTTCCGGCAGTTCCGGATGACTGGGCTAACGGAAGTGTAAACGGACTGGTTGCACAGGGCAGCTTTGAAGTATCCATGGACTGGACAGACGGAAATGTAACAACTGCTACGATCCTTTCCAAGAATGGCGGAGAAGCAGTAGTACAGACAAAGAATGCATCTCTTGCAACCGTGGTAGACAGTGACGGAAAGGTAGTCGATGTGACACCTGTAAAAGAAAACCGGATCTCTTTCGCGACAGAAGCCGGAAAGAGCTATACATTAAAAGATATCCCGGCATCCGCTGAGGTAGCAGCTCCGACAGGACTGACAGCTCTTCGTGCAGACGTTGAGAATGTAAAACTTTCCTGGGATGCTGTAACAGCAGAAGAGGGAAGCAATGTAACATACAATGTATACCGTCAGGTAGAAAATGGTGATGTAATCTGCATCGAGACAGGCCTGACAACAACAACTTATACAGATACAACAGCAGACAAGACGCTTGGAACAATGAAGTATCAGGTATCTGCGGTTGTAGAAGGAAATGAATCTGAAAAGAGTGCAGCAGTGACTGCGGTTGAACCGGTTGGAGCCGGCAAGATTGATAATGCGGACGAAAGAATCGCATATGTAGGTGACTGGGGCAATTGGACACAGGACAAGAATGTAAACTATATGGATACGATCGAGTATCTGCAGAATCCGAATGGCGGCGAGACTGTGACTCTTACATTTAAGGGAACAGGAATCAAGGTGATCGGTTGTACGAATAAGGATAGAGGCAAGATCGAAGTATTGATTGACGGTGAGTCACAGGGCGTTGTTGATACATACAGTGCAAGCACAGTACGTCAGGCAGAATACTTCAGCAAAGAAGACCTTACAGCAGGAATCCATACGATCCAGCTGAAAGTCCTCAATGAGAAGCAGACAGCAAGTTCCAACACAAAGATCGAGCTGGATGCATTTGAAATCCTGGATTCAACACTGGTAGCACCGACAGGTGTGGAAGTAAGTTCCAAATCCGGAATGACTACAGTATCCAAAGCAAACAGTACGTTACAGTTAAAAGCGACTGTAGCACCAGATGATGCAACAGACAAGACAGTTACATGGAGTACCTCCGATGACAGTATCGCAACAGTAGATGCGAACGGACTGGTAACATTCTTAAGCAAGAACGGAACCGTTACGATCACAGCAACTTCCAGTGCAGATGCTACAAAGAGCGGAACGATTGAACTGAAAGTTGCAATAAAAGAGGATGTGGCAGATGTCGAGACAATTGTAGAAGACGGTACCGTACCGGCATCCGGAACAGAGGGAATAAAGAACAGTGCGATCACCTGGAATGGAGCATGGTCTAACTGGGCAGGAGAACAGACAAAGCATCATGGCGGAACAAAGACAGAAACCAGAAATGATTCAAGTGCGGCGGGAAGCTATTTTGAATACACGTTCAATGGAACAGGTGTAGAGGTTTATTCTCAGAAGCATGCCAACTTTGCAAGCTTTGATATCTACGTTGATACCGTAAAGATCGGTAATTATTCACTGAATGGTTCAAGCAGCGGAGATAATCAGCAACTGATCTTCTCCAAGACGAATCTTACAAATGGTGAGCATACGATCAAGTGTGTAGCAGTTGCACGTGATGGAAAATATCAGGTCAACCTGGATTACCTGAAGATCCTTTCACCGGGTGAAGGTGTAACGGCTGATAAGTCAGCACTCCAGACATTGATTGAGACAGGTGCGGCACTTACTAAGTCAGCATATGAAGAGACAAAATGGAATGCATTTAAAACGGCTTATGATGCAGCAGTTGAGGCAATGAATGCTGCGGATGCAACACAGGATGTTGTGGATGCAAAGAAAGCAGCACTGGATGCGGCAATCACAGCACTTGGCACACCGGCAGTTCCTGTAGTAGAAGACCAGACAGGTTCCGCAGTTCTTGTTGAAAGCACAAAGGTTGTGCTGAGATGGGACAAGGTTTCAGGAGCAGCACAGTATAAAGTCGTTGATACAAAGAACGGAATCGAGATGACAGTAAGCGGCACAACCGCAACACTGGAAAACCTGACACCGGGAACAACTTACAACTTCAAAGTATATGCCCTGAACAATGCAGGTGAGGCATCAGCGAAAGCGATTGAGATCAGCAATGTAACAACGATTGCTGACGGATCAGCAGCAGGTGAGATTGAGTCCATTACAAAGACATCGGTCAGTGATGATTCTGTAAAACTCACATGGACATTAAAAGAAGGTTCTTCCTTCGCAAGCTATGACATTTATGTAAACGGTGAGCTGAAAGGCAATACAACCAAGACAGAGTTCGCACTCAGCGATCTGAATGACGGTACCTATGTTGTTAAGATCGTTGCAAAGACAGCAGCAGGAAAGTCAGTACTTCCGAAACAGTTCTCATTTACGATTGAGAATAACGGTGGTGGTGAGACAACAAAGAATGTACTCAGCGTAACAAATCCGGCAGGAATTTCTGTAGAAGAAGGAACTGCATTTAAGGATCTTGAATTACCGGAGAAAGTAACTGTCACAGTGACAGGAAATCTGAATGAAGAAGTAGCCGTAACATGGGCGAAAGGTGATTATCAGACAACACCGGGAATTTACACACTGGAAGGAACCCTGACAATGGGTGAGAACATGGAGAACCCAGATGGCGTGAAAGCTTCTATCCAGGTAACAGTTACGAAGAAGCAGTATGAGATCAAGTCTGTTGCAAAACTGGATAAGAAAAAAGTTGCATACGGAACGGCTGTATCAGAACTGAATCTTCCGACAGAGGTAGAAGTAACCTATACAGACGGAACAACCGGAACAGCAAGTGTTACGTGGAATACAGACAGCTATGATGGAAATACGGCAGGTGATTATACTCTGGAAGGAACCCTTTCCTTTGCAGATAATATTACAAATCCGAAGAACCTGACAGCTTCTGTAAAAGTGACAGTTGCGAAGAAGGCAGAAGAGCCGAAGCCGGAACCGAAGAAAGAAATTAAATCCATTGTAAATGCAAAACTGGATGATATTTCTGTAAAAGAAGGAACTCTTGCAACCGCTCTCGGACTTCCGGGACAGGTTGAAGTAGAACTTAAGGATGGAACAACCGCAATGGTTGATGTTGACTGGGATCTGAGTGCTTACAAGTCAGATGTTCCGGGAACTTATACATTGACAGGAGAACTTGTTCTTGGTGATGAGTTTGAAAATCCGGATGGTCTTGAAGTCAGCGTGGATGTGATCGTTACAAAGATCAAAGGTGACGACAGCAATAAGGGCGATGACAACAAGGGTGACAACAACGGTACAAATACTGGCAACAATACAGGAAATAATACCGCAGGTTCTACATCAGGAACCAATGCCGGAACAACTTCATCCGACAAAGCAGCAAAGACCGGAGATGCTACTCCGCTGATTCTGTGGGGAGCTATGGCAATGCTGGCAGCAGGTGCTGTTGTTACAGTTGTGACACGCAGACGTAAAAGAAGATAAAGATTCTTTCCGAAAGGTAAGATGAAAAAGGAAAATTTAAGAATTTTCTGTAAAAGAAAAGGAGTATCGCGATGTGCGGTACTCCTTTTTCGTCTGAGAAATTTTCGGATCACTGGTTTCGCAGAAACTGCTTGCGGTAGGCAGTCGGTGTCATACCACAGGATTTACGGAAACACTGCGTAAAGTAACTGGAGGAAGAAAATCCACATTGCTGTGCAATCTGTGCAAGACTCATATCGGTGGAAGTCAGCAGTTCCTGACTGGTAAAGATCCGCTTCTGGGTCAGATAATTCATCGGAGAGATCCCATAGGTTTCTGTGAAAGTATGAGAAAAATAATACTTGTTGATCTGTGCAATCTCTGCAAGTTTATCCAATGTAATATTTTCCTGGAAAGAAGAATCAATATAACGCTTTGCCCGGCTGC
>OLNC01000628.1_pt1 | contig 30360 bp, 25 predicted proteins | sample 1672011 | NCBI WGS metagenome assembly OLNC01 (sample SAMEA3136636, study PRJEB25190) | human gut metagenome | biome: human gut; feature: human-associated habitat; material: faeces | place: Austria | collected 2013 | reverse complement strand
GCATATGTTCTTCGGTGAGGGACGTATCGATGCATTCCGTGAAATGATCTGCTCCGAAACAGCAGAAGAGAGAGAAAAAGCACTTGCAAAAGTTCTTCCATATCAGCAGGATGACTTCAAAGGTCTCTTTGAAGCTCTGGAAGGTAACCCTGTTACTATCCGTTTCCTGGATCCGCCTCTTCATGAGTTCGTTCCTACAGATGAAGCTGACATCAAGAAACTTGCAGATGCTCAGGGCAAAACTGTAGAGCAGATCAAGACTATCATCGCTTCTCTTCATGAGTTCAACCCGATGATGGGACATCGTGGATGCCGTCTTGCTGTTACTTATCCTGAAATCGCTAAGATGCAGACAACAGCAGTTATCCGCGCAGCAATCGAAGTTAAGAAAGCTCATCCGGACTGGACAATCAAACCGGAAATCATGATCCCACTTGTTGGCGATGTAAAAGAGCTTAAATATGTTAAGAAATTCGTAGTTGAGACAGCTGATGCTGAGATCAAAGCCGCTGGTTCTGACCTTCAGTATGAAGTTGGTACAATGATCGAGATCCCGAGAGCAGCTCTTACAGCTGATGAGATCGCTAAAGAAGCAGACTTCTTCTGCTTCGGTACAAACGACCTTACTCAGATGACATACGGCTTCTCCCGTGATGATGCAGGTAAATTCCTCAACGCATACTATGACGCTAAGATCTTCGAGAACGATCCATTTGCAAAACTGGATCAGGTTGGCGTTGGCAAGCTGATGAAGATGGCTATCGAACTCGGCAAACCGGTTAACCCGAACCTTCACGTAGGTATCTGCGGCGAGCATGGTGGAGATCCGTCTTCTGTAGAATTCTGCCACAAGATCGGTCTTAACTATGTATCCTGCTCACCATTCCGTGTACCGATCGCTCGTCTTGCAGCAGCACAGGCAGCTATCGCTGAGAAGAATGCATAATTAACATAAAATATAGATTCATGCGAAAGCATGATTAGTGTCCAAACGTAAAATGGACCTTGGAACTTGGGAGAAATCTGAAGTTCCAGGGTCTTTTTGATACAGAAATTTGTTTCTATATTATAAAGATTTGGGTGAGAGATGATGCAATTTGAGGATAAATTTCATTTGACATCAGAGCAGAGTTTATTTCTTGCAAAAAAGAAATGGGATGAGAATGTATATTGCGGAATGAAAATGGAAAACAGAGCAGTTACATTTCCCCAGACTCAAACCATATTAAACGGTGTTAATGTGCCGAATGTACAGCTTGATGACATTCAGGCAATTTTGAATATGCGTGATGCATGGAAGTTTCTGTTGAATACAGTAAATGAAGAAATTACATTCGAATACTGGTGCAGACTGAATGAATATATTGCAAGAAATGAAGCTCTGGAGTGGGGAAAACTTCGTACAGGGACAGTTGGTATTTCAGGAACAGACTATGAACCACCTGTTCCCAACAAAGAGAAAACAATAGAAGAATTGACAGATATTTTATATGATACGAATGCTTCTGCAACAGATAAAGCGTTAAAAGCTTTTACATGGGGAATAAGAGGACAGTTCTTCTGGGATGGAAATAAGCGTACCAGTTTAATGCTTGCAAATAAAATACTAATTTTGGCCGGCGCTGGTATTATGACCATTACGGATAAATATATGGAACAGTTTAATTCATTATTGTTGGATTATTATAATACTGGTGAAAGGGAAGATCTAAAACAATTTTTATATCAAAATGCAATACAGGGTATAACAATTTGACCATAATAAACTACCATATTTTAAGGTTTCTGGAAACTTTGGAAGCGATTTATATAGATTCGCGCAAAAGCGTGATAGTGTACAAAAGGAGTAATACCGGACCTCACAGTATGAGCAATTGTACTGTGGGGTCCTTTTTATTTCATAATTTTCTTTGTCTGAATGGATTAGAGCTGTCTGTTTCGGTCTGGATAATGTGTTGGCTTCATGATATGATGATTACAAGTTAGATAGAACTAACGAATTATGTGGGTTAGTGCCTTTTTTGATGCATTTTTTGTGGCAAAACGCGGAATAATCATTTGTCAGAAGGTTTTAATCTCCCAGAAAACAAGGCGGTTATTCAGGCAGGAGCTCTTTGCTGGAGTCATAATGAAGAGCGGGAAAATTGATATGGATAACATTGTCTGCATGATTTTAGGAAAAGGAGACAAAGGACATGAAAGACAAAATTTTTGGAGTTTTGCAACGTGTAGGAAGATCCTTTATGCTTCCGATTGCAATTCTCCCTGTTGCAGGTCTGTTGCTAGGTATCGGCAGCTCTTTCACAAATGAAACGACCATTGCTACCTATGGATTACAGAATATCCTGGAAAGCGGGACATTACTTAATTCGCTTCTGCTTATTATGAATAAGGTCGGAAGTGCAGTATTTGATAACCTGCCGCTGATTTTTGCAGTGGGTGTTGCCATCGGTATGGCGAAGAAAGAGAAAGAGGTTGCTGCTCTTTCCGCACTGATCGCATATTTTGTTATGAATGTGGCTGTCAGTGCGATGCTTCTTATCAACAATGAGATTACTGCAGATGGGCAGATTGCAGCAGATGTACTGGAAGGAACCATTACTTCTGTATGCGGGATTCTGTCTCTGCAGATGGGTGTATTTGGCGGTATTATCGTAGGCCTTGGGGTTGCGGCACTTCATAACCGTTTTCATAAGATCGTGCTTCCGAATGCACTGTCATTCTTCGGCGGTTCCAGATTTGTACCGATCATTTCCACGATCATATATATGTTTGTGGGAATCCTGATGTACTTTGTATGGCCGGTAGTTCAGAACGGTATTTACGCACTGGGAGGTCTGGTAACAGGCAGCGGTTATGTTGGAACTTTAATCTTTGGTATCGTCAAACGTGCGCTGATTCCGTTTGGTCTTCACCATGTATTCTATATGCCATTCTGGCAGACAGCAGTCGGTGGTACTATGGAAATTGCAGGACAGATAGTACAGGGCGGACAGAATATCTTTTTTGCACAGCTTGCTGATTCTGTAAATGTAGCACATTTCAGCGCAGATGCAACCAGATATTTCTCCGGTGAATTTATCTTTATGATCTTCGGTCTTCCGGGAGCAGCACTGGCAATGTACCGCTGCGCAAAACCTGAGAAGAAAAAAGCAGCAGGCGGACTTCTTCTTTCCGCAGCACTGGCATGTATGTTTACAGGTATCACAGAGCCACTGGAATTCTCATTCCTGTTCGTAGCTCCGGCACTGTTTGTAGTGCAGGTAATTCTGGCAGGTGCGGCTTATATGATCGCACATATGCTGAATATCGCAGTAGGACTTACTTTTTCAGGTGGTTTCCTTGACCTGTTCCTGTTTGGAATCCTTCAGGGAAATGCAAAGACAAGCTGGCTGAGAATCATTCCGGTGGGTATTATTTATTTCATTCTATACTATGTGATCTTTACATTTATGATCAAGAAATTTGATTTCAAAATTCCGGGACGTGAAGACGACGATACAGAGACAAAACTTTATACAAAAGCAGATGTAAATGCGAGAAAAGAGGTTGGAAATACAGCAGGTGCAGCTGTAACAACCTCCAGTGATCCGGTAAGTGAACTGATCACCAGAGGTCTTGGCGGAAAGAAAAATATCTTAGATGTTGACTGTTGTGCAACCAGACTTCGTGTCACAGTTGCGGAACCGGAGAGAGTCCGTGATGAACTTCTGAAGCAGACAGGTTCCAGAGGAATCGTGAAAAAAGGACAGGGCGTACAGGTTATTTATGGTCCTCATGTAACAGTTATCAAAGCGAAATTGGAAGAATATCTGGAAACTGCTCCGAGTGAGTTTGCGGAGGATACCCAGAAGAATATACCAGGAACACAGAATAATACTGTAGCAGAAGCTGAAAATAACGCAGCCGAAAATATAGATAGCCAGAACAGTAACAGCATTGCAGTGCAGAACCAGAATATAGAAACTGAAAATGTAGATAATACAGATAATGCAGCAAAGACATTTGCGCCTGTAAAAAAAGAAAAAATCAGAAAAACAGCTATTATTTACAGCCCGGTAGACGGAATCGCAGCGGACCTTTCTACTGCACCGGACGAAGGATTTGCAGAAAAAATGATGGGCGACGGTGCAGTCGTAACTCCGACAGAAGACACCGTATACGCTCCGGCAGACGGCGAAGTTGAGTTTATTTTCGACGCAAAACACGCCATCGGCTTCCAGACAAATTCCGGCATCCCAATGCTTCTCCACATGGGAATCGATACTGTAAAACTGGAAGGAAAAGGCTTCGAAATCCTAGTAACAGAAGGCCAGAAAGTGAAAAAAGGAGAGCCGATAATGAAACTCGATTTAGAGTTCCTAACCGCCAACGCTCCGTCTATCACCTCCCCGATTCTTGATACAGAACCGGAAGATAACCAGAGAATCAGACTTCTCGCAAATGGCGAGATCAAGGCTGGTGAGCCGTTATTTGCGGTGGAAACATTGGAATAATATTATAGAATAGAAATAACAAAATAAAAGAACAGTTAGATGATCAAATGATATGCTACTCTTATATAGGGCAATGAAATATAAAAATCCTATATGAAGTAGCATATCAATGAATATCTGACGATTCTTTTAATAAATGAAATTACAATTGGTTTTATTTGCTATTATTCTTTAGTGATGTTTTGGCATGAACGAGTTAAAGTTCGGACCAGTCGTTTTCTGCTTCTTCAAGTTTTTTCTTTAGGGTTTCTTCAAGAAGAATAAAAGCAGGGAGGAAACTGTCACGTATAAGAAGGAGCATTTCATCTTCGTTATAGATATGGACGAATGTATTACGTTTCTTTAACATAAAAATGCAATAAATTTGTGTGGCTGGTAGGATTTTGTATAAAAATATGATACACTTGAGTTATTCAAATTACAAAGAAAGAGGAGATTTTTTATAGTTGCGGAAGAACTTCCGGTCGGATGAGGTTCCGATGGTACTGGACTCATAGAATGGTGGAACATTCGTGCAGTTCCTGATACGAGAAAGGGAATTCAGCAGGTACTGAGAGTTTTGAATAAGGAAACACCTCAATCTCTGATGCTGGCGGCTTATGGTCTGAGCCTGACAGATCATTACTGGATGTAGTCCATTTTCAAAGAACTGTACTGGAAGGATATTAATTTTTTGAAAATGATTTCTCAGAGGAGTTGGGTGATTTGTTGACAGATACTGGGGGATAGATACAGAAGAACACATTTCACTTTTTTCTCCAGCATCTTCTGTAAATGGAGAAATGAAGAAGAAATGGATTATCAGAGATGGTAAACGCTATTTGATGAAAATAAATGCAAATAATTATGGATAAGTTCTTTCTGCAAAAAGAAGCAAACATGCTTTCTTATATAAAAAATAAGGAATTGATCAATAAACAAAAACTTCAAGGATTCCTGAGAGAGACTGAGGAACTTTTGGCAGAATATACCAAAATGCCCAAACAGCGTGCAGAGAAAATATTATTATCAGCGGCATGCGAAATTGTAGAAAGAATTCAACCTGCGAGAGAGTATGGAAAAGAGCGAATTGCACAATTTCTGTAAAAGAACCAATCAGAGAAAATAAGTTAAAGAAGTAGGAGTACAGATATATGATCAACAGAAATGACATGCTGGAATTAACACGCAGAATGACATTATCCAGAAATTGTTTTATGCGTGCAGCAGGTGCATACATAGATGAAGATGGATTTATAGATAATACATTTAATGTAAACTTTAAGAATATGGGAAAGCATGACCAGCAGGTAAATCTGGATCTTGCAAAGACAATTCCGTTTTCGAAAACTAACGAACAGTTAAAATGCTACAAATTTCCGGCAGGAGACATGGCATATGACAGTAGTCATAAGCTTCTGATGGCATTATCTCAGTATGGATTAAAGGATGACCTGCTGGTACAGACTCTCTGCGAACAGCTCGCAGAGGGAATCTGCGGAACAGAAGATGCACCGAATAAGACCAGCCATTTACATGGACGTGAATTCGGGATATACATTTATCATGGAATATATGATATCCCAAAGAAAGGCTCAGATCAGAGCGAACAGTGGGAATCTGAAGAAGTCTACAGTTTTCTGGTATGTGTTGTAGCTCCGGTAGATAAGGATTATAATGCCGGAAACCCGAAATGTGGCTTCATTTTTCCTGCATTTGAAGATCACTCCTCAGAGCCTGGGAAAATAGACATCTTTTTTGAAAACCCAGATCGACCAGATGAGGGATTTTTGAAAAAAATATTGAGGAATTAGGGTTGATGCTATAAAAGATGGAAATTCAATTTAGTCATTTTGAGGTAAAATGACTAAATTGAGTTCGTTTATAAGTTGAAACAGACTCAGAAATTTACATGGTCTGAATAAGAGTAATAAATGCTCTAAGCATAAAAGAAAGTTCCCTTATTTCAGGAACTTTCTAAGCAGTTTTTCATAAACTCTTCTATATGGCTGGTATCTCATCGGGAGGTCCAGCCATGTTTTTTTGTCTACAATACTCTTGTAATGAGAGAAAGTATTGAAGCCATCTTTTCCATGGTAGGATCCCATACCGCTTTCTCCGAAGCCTCCAAATCCCATCTCACTGGTAGCCAGATGAATGATAGTATCATTTACACAGCCACCGCCGAAACCGCAGTGGGAGGTTACTTTTTCAGCAACTTCTTTATTGGAAGTAAAGATGTATAAGGCCAGCGGATGTGCCATGGAATTAATGTTCACAATAGCTTCATCCAGTGAATCATAAGTCAGTACTGGAAGTACCGGGCCAAAGATTTCTTCCTGCATGACAGCATCCTGGAAAGTGACGTGATCCATTACAGTAGGTGCAATCTGCAGAGTACCTGGATTGCTGTCACCGCCACAGACAACTTTGTTCGGATCGATCAGGTTATGGATGCGCGAGAAGTGTTTCTCATTAATGATTTTTCCGTAATTTTTGTTATTCAGAGGGGTAGAACCAAACTGTTTTTTTATTTGTTTCTGAATTTGACGGATCAGTTCATCCTTGATTTCTTTGTCACAGTAAATATAATCCGGTGCAACACAGGTCTGTCCGCAGTTGAGATACTTTCCAAATACAATTCGTCTGGCAGCCAGTTTCAGGTTGGCGCTTTTCTCTACAATACATGGGCTTTTTCCGCCGAGTTCGAGGGTAACAGGAGTCAGGTGTGCAGAGGCTTTTGCCATTACTTCACGACCTACGTGTTGGCTTCCGGTGAAAAAGATATAGTCAAAATGTTCATTAAGCAGAGAAGTGTTCTCTGCACGTCCACCATTTACGACTGCTACATAATGCGGATCAAAGCATTCGTCGATGATAGATTCGATCACACGGCTTGTATTCGGTGAGTACGCGCTTGGTTTCAATACAACTGTATTTCCGGTGGCAATGGCATCTACCAGCGGATCGATTGTGAGCAGGAAAGGATAATTCCATGGGCTCATGACCAGAACCACACCGTAAGGAGATGGTTTTTTGTAACTTCTGGAAGCGAACTGAGCGATTGGAGTCAGTACAGTCTTTTCTTTTGCATAAGATGGGGTGTGGCGGATCATGTAGCTGAGTTCTGAGAGTACAAGACCTACTTCACACATATAAGACTCAAAATTACTTTTTCCCAGATCACGTTTCAGGGCTTCATTGATAAGCGGCTCATATTTCTGAATACAGACCCTTAATTTCTTTAAAGCTTCCAGCCTTTTTTCTACCGGTAAAGTAGCATCTGTATAGAAATAACTGCGTTGTTTCTGGACGATTTCTTTGATTTCTGTTTCTGTCATAGAACAAACTCTCCTTATCATCAAAGTTGGAATACTAGTACATCGAATATTAAGTAATCGCCATGTTGACTTGTCTGATTTTTCATATGCCACGTTGTCGTCAATCGCCGTAGCCACCGCTACGCCTTGCATATGAGAAAATCATCCTGCGTCAATATAGCAGATATTTAATTTTCGATGTACTAGCAAGCAATTTCTGAATTATTTTCTGCAGGAATCAGCATGTAATAGAATTTCTCAAGTTCAGAAGCATCCATCAGTTTCGGCACTGGATACAATGGATTTGCTTCTTTATCTGCATAATGTGCCAGTTTCGGAATATCAGTTTCCTGAATTTCTTTTACAGTATTTCCAATTCCAAATTTCTCTTTCATTTCTTCAATTGCCTGGATAAAAAGTTCTGCTGCCTCATAATCAGGCATGCTTTTATCAGCAACTCCGGCAGCAACAGCCAGGTTGTGGAGCTTTTTGTCAATACAGCTTCCATATTCACGAAGCACCATCGGCAGCAGGACTGCATTGGCAAGTCCATGAGGAACATTATATTCTCCTCCAAGTGAATGTGCAACTGCATGTACGTATCCTACATAAGATTTGGTAAAAGCACAGCCGGCATAGAAAGAAGCATGGAGCATATTTCGTCTGGCATGAATATTATCGCCCTGGTCATGAACAGTATAAATGTTCTCAAAAATCAGCTTTACAGCCTTTAAAGCGTCTTTACGTGTATCAATGGTTGTGGAATTTCCGATATATGCTTCCACTGCGTGAGTCAGTGCATCCATACCTGTAGTGGCGGTGATAAAAGGCGGAAGGCTTAAGGTAACTTTCGGGTCCAGGACTGCATAGCGCGGGATCAGCGGAAAGTCATTGATCGCATATTTATATCTGGTATCCGCATCGGTAATGACAGCGGCGAGAGTGGTTTCACTTCCTGTACCAGCAGTGGTCGGAACTGCGATGAGAAGCGGCAGTTTTTTGTATACTTTCAGGATTCCTTTCATCTGAGCCAGAGATTGTTTTGGTTTTACTGCACGTGCACCGACAGCTTTGGCACAGTCCATACTGGAACCGCCGCCAAAACCGATGATCACGTCACATCCGTTCTCATGATAGAGATCCAGTGCTTCCTGGACATTTACAGTAGTAGGGTTGGCAACTGTTTTGTCATACATGGTATATGGGATACCTGCCTCTTTCAGGGCTTTTTCCAGACGTCTGGTAAGTCCGAGTCTGGCAATTCCTGCATCTGTAATGATCAGTACGTGTGTACATTTGTGACGCATAATGATCTCCGGAAGTTCTTTGACACTTCCTGCGATTTTCGGTTTGCGGTAAGGCAAAAATGGAATAGCAATGTGAAAAGCTTTTTGAAAAGCCCTGCAATATATTTTTCTGACTAGATTCATAATAAGTTTTTCCCTCTGAAATTAATGAATAAATGACCGGTACATCGTCCAGAACAAAAGAACTTCGCCCGAATCAATAGATAACTAAGAAAAATATAGCAAGGTGAAAAAGAAAAGTCAATATATTTTGAATATCAAAAAATATGAATGGCATAATATTTGTAATAAAAAAGAATCCTGCATACCGGAGTCTCTGTCTGAGGTGTGTTGGCTCAGCGATATAATTTCCTTTTGTTGCAGTGAAATCCTGCCCGGGGGAATTTTATGTCATAGTAAGAATATTATAAAACAATTTCTTATGACATAAAAAATACTGTACATCTCATGAATATCATAAAACATGGGAGATACAGTATTTGACGAAAATTCTATTTTGTAGTTTACAGACAGGACAGTGCATACTGCAGGGAATCTTCCAGATGCTGTTTCATCAGATCTCCGGCTTTGGTGATTTCTCCATTTTTATACGCTTCAAAGATTTGCTTATGCATCTGCCCGATATTATGCTGAGATTCCGCCTGCGTTTCATATAAATTAGAAAAGATCGTAAGCTGACTGCGAAGCTTTTCAGCTGCCAGTGTCAGGCGGCTGTTTGCACAATAATCGTAGAAGATTAAATGAAAATGGTCAGAATAGTTAATCCATTTCTCAGTTTCTTCTTTGGAAAGAGGCGACTGCTGGGCTTTTTCTTCCAGTTTCAGGGTATGGCAGATATTATCTTCTAATATCTTACAGATCTGTTCATGCTCAGGAGAATTTCCACTGTAAAGAATCGCAAGCCGGTCCAGATCGCCCATGAACTGATAAAGCTCTGTTAGATCCTGCTTCGATAATTCAATTACATTTACTCCGATATTAGAATAATAGCGAACCAGACCATCTTCTGTAAGGCGGGTAAGTGCCTCGCGAATAGGAGTGGAGCTGACTTCAAACTGCGCCTGGAGATTTTTAAGCGTTAATTTTTCACCCAGAGGGATTCTCTGATGCAGGATATCAGAGCGGAGAATCTGGTAAATTTGCTCGGATAAGGTTGATTTATTTAATGCCATGGTAGACTCCTTATAATTATAATATAGTAGATTTTCGTTTTTAAGTAGAGATAAGTTATTTATTCACATGCTACTATCCCGTAAGGTGATTTGGCATGAATATGCCAAAATCCCGAAATATATTGTATGAATTTGAATTTATGATTGAGACATAAATTAGGTTTGCGAAGCAAACAATACTCCTTGAGTTTATCACGAGATGGTTCACATTTTTTTTGCCCTGTAAAGTATGTTATTGAACACAGAGCAGACAGTAACAAGAATAACTTTACCTGATGAACAGGAGAAGTAAGAACCGACTTATTCTTATATATTATTTGTAATGATATAGTTCAAAAGCATAAAAGTCAAGGATTTTATATTTTGCAAAATGCAAAATGCATATTGCAAAAATTTATCGAAAGTGGTACACTAATTACAATTTAAAACTTTAATGGGACAACGCGTTAAGACGATTAAAAACAAGCTTAGAAAAATAAGAGTTACTGCGAACGATGGGAAAGTGAACAGTGACAAATAAGACAACCGGGGTGATCAGATGAGAGATGAAAAACTGTTAAAAGAGCTTACACAGCTCTGGGGCGTATCCGGATATGAGAAAGAGGTACGCAAATATATTGAGAAAGAGGCCGCTCCTTATGCTGACGAAATGCTGACAGATGCAATGGGAAACCTGATCGTTAAGAAGAACGGTACAGGTGGACCGGATTCCAAGAAGATCATGTATGCAGCGCATATGGATGAAATCGGATTTATGGTAAAGACCATTGAGGCAGACGGAAGATTACGTGTCTGCAATCTGGGATGGAACTGGACAGGATCTGCATACAACAGCAGAGTACAGTTTAAGAACGGAACAAGCGGCGTAGTAAGTTGTATGGGATCAATCGAAGAAGCTGCCAACAAAGCCGGCAAACTTTATATCGACATCGGAGCTACATCAAAGGAAGATGCACTGAAATATGTAAATCTCGGTGATCCATGCGGATATCGCGGAGAATATCTGGAACTTCACAATGACCGTGTATGTTCTAAGAGCCTTGACAACAGAATCGGATGCTACCAGCTTCTGGAAGCCTTAAAAGAGAATGACGGAACTTATCCAAATGATATTTATTATGTATTCTGCGTACAGGAAGAGTTAGGATGCCGTGGTTCCAAGACAGCAGCAGAGAGAATCCAGCCGGATATCGGAATCGCAGTAGACATTTCCCCGGCACATGATTATCCGTGTGACCTGGAGGGAAGCAACGAAGTGGACGGTGGAATCGGCGTTAAGATCTGCGACCCGTCAGTTGTATGTGATGAAGATGTAGTAGAAGCAATGTACAAGTGCTGCGAAGAGAATCACATTCCATACCAGAGAGAGGTTATTGACCAGGGTGGTACAGATGCTTCCAGCATGAATCAGTCCCATTATGGTGTGCGTACAGGCGGAATCGTAGTAGTCACCAGATATCCACACTGTCAGAGTGCTGTAGCTTCCAAGAAAGATATTGAAGCCGGTGTAGATCTGATGAATGCATTTTCCAAATATACGTTTAAATTTTAACCGAAACTGCGGAGCAGTTATTCAGTTATAAGCAGGTAGCGAAACGGATGATTTTATCCGCTTGACTTGAATCAAACGAAATTCCTGATGCGAATATAAAAAGAGATGAGACAAGCAGAATATCTGATTGAATCAGCTTATGAATCTGTAAAGCGAGAAATTCAGACAGGGAAAGTAAAGAAACCCGTTTAAGTCCTGTCTTAAAATAAGCAACTTACAAATCGGCATAAAAAGAAAGAGGACCAAGAATATGAGAATGAAAAAAGCCCTTGCAATTTTAACAGTTGTATGCACAGTGACAGCGTCCATGTGTTTTGCAACCGTTGCACACGCAGCAGACAAGACTGATCTTGTTATTGCTCTTGATGCGGACATCGACACACTTCATGCAACTAATTATTCCACAGGCGTAGAGCAGGATGTCTTAAACCAGATTTACGACACCTTAATGTACTATAACCCGGACGGAAAACATGACCCGGAACCAAGAATTGCTGAGAGTTATGAGGTCAGCGAAGATGGTCTGGATTATACCTTCCATTTAAGAGATGATGCAAAATTCCACGACGGAGCTGCAGTAACAGCAGATGATGTTGTATTCTCCCTGGAACTGTTCAAACAGTCTGAATATCAGGGATCACAGATTTCCATGCTGTCAAGTGTTGAAGCAACAGATGATAAGACAGTTGTATGTCATCTGGATACTCCATATGCACCATTCCTGCAGGGGGTTCTGACTCCTTACATTTGCGAGAAAGCATACTATGAGAAAGATGAAGATGCATTTGCTACAAATCCGATCGGAAGTGGCCCATATAAATTTGTAAGCCGTGCAACAGGAAGTAACATTACTCTGGAAGCAAACGAAGATTACTACCGCGGAGCACCGGAGATCAAGAACCTTACATTTGAAGTAATCCCGGATGCAGCTACAAAGGCAATCGCACTCCAGACAGGAGAGGTAAACTTTGCAGAGGTTGATTCTTCCGTACTTCCACAGCTTCAGGCAAACTCAGCGATCAAAATCGCAGAAGTAGAGAATTCCGGATTCGCTTATGTATCCATGAATCTTGAAAAAAAGCCATTCAATAATGAGAAAGTCCGTCAGGCAATTAACTACGCTATCGACAGAGATAACCTCGTTTCTGTATGCTACGATGGTGAAGCAGAAGTAAACTCCAATATCTGCGCAAAAGAAAGATTTGGATATTCTGATGATCAGCCGCAGTACACTTATGATCCTGATAAAGCAAAAGAACTTCTTGCAGAGGCGGGAATCGAAACACCATATGATCTGGGCGAGATCCTTGTAGCAGAGAAATATTCCAATCTTGCAACTGTTATCCAGAATGACCTGAAAGCAGTTGGCCTTGAAATGGAAATTTCTGTTAAAGAATTCAACTCTTACATCAGTGATCTGACAAGCGGAAACTATGGTATCACAGCTCTGACAATGACATTGGACGGCGACACACAGAGTCTTGAAATGGCATTTACATCTGATTACATCGGAACTGCAAACAATGCAAGATATTCTGATGAAGAGATGGATAAACTGTTTGATGAAGCAAGAGCAGAGACAGACAACGATAAGAGACTTGAGATCTTTGACCAGATTTTTACAAAAGCACAGGACGAGGCAATTTATGCAGTTCTCTGCAATCCTCTTACCCTGTATGCATACAACGCAGAACTTACATGCCCGGAAGAGTTCCCATTTGAAGGAAACTACTACGTATATGATTTCAACTGGGCATAAACTGATTTTTTATATAAAAAGCCCACCGGGCAGGATTCTTTTTACAGTACAAAATGAGTTATAAAAAAGAGATAAGATAACTGAATTTGACTGAACCAGATGAATAAATAAAAGGACTGTTGCATTAAGCAATAGACATGACTTACCCGAAAGCGTGAGTGAGTTCATGAAAATGCTTGCTGCAGCAGTCTTTTATGATATGCAATATGAAAGGGGCACATTGTCCATATGGCTAAGTACATAATTAAGAGAATTTTATATATGATACCGGTTCTTTTCGGCGTAGCATTTCTGGTATTTACCATCCTTTCCCTGACACCTGGTGATCCGGGAACGATCATTCTGGGAATTACCGCCAAACCGGAAGACGTTGCTGCGCTGAATGCGCAGTTTGGCTATGATAAGTCGTTTCTTATCCGATTCTTTAGTTACATCGGAAATATTATTTTTCATTTTGACCTGGGAACTTCCTATGCTTCCCGTCAGCCGGTGATCAACGATATCCTGGCAAGATTTCCGAACACATTTATCCTGGCACTGCTTTCCATGTGTGTTTCCTCCATTATCGGAATCTCACTGGGAATCCTTTCCGCAGTACGCCAGTATTCCATCACAGACCATGTATGCGTAGTTGTTGCGCTGGTTTTTGCATCCATGCCTGGATTCTGGCTTGGACTGATGCTGCTGATCGTATTTTCCTTAAAACTTGGATGGCTCCCATCATTCGGAGCTGCTTCGTTGAAACATTTTATTCTGCCGACACTGACGGTTTCGCTGACCTCGGCAGCAGGACTTCTACGACTGACCAGATCAGCCATGCTGGAAACCATCCGTCAGGAATATATCCGCACAGCCAAGGCAAAAGGCGCTTCCAGCAAACGTGTGATCTGGAAACATGCGCTGAGAAACGCACTTCTTCCGGTTGTAACAGCATTGGGAACTGGTTTTGGCGCATCTCTGGGTGGTGCGATCATTGCGGAGACCGTTTTTGCAATGCCTGGAATGGGAACTTTGATGACAACTGCGATCCGCCAGAAAGATATTCCGATGGTTATGGGAGCAACTTTATTCCTGGCAGTGCTTTTCAGCTTTGTCATCTTGCTTGTAGATATTTTATATGCGTTTATTGATCCAAGAATTAAGGCGAAATATCAGAATGGAGGAAAGCATCATGAATAGAAGAAAAAAACATGCCCAGCTTTCAGAATTCTGGCGTCGTTTCCGCAAGAACAAAGCAGCTGTTCTGGGACTGGTTCTGTTGGTACTGATCATTGGAATGGCAGTATTTGCAGACCTGATCGTACCTTATAGCAAATGTATTGAACAGGTTGGTGCCGACCGTCTTCAGGGACCGAGCCTGAAACATTTCTTTGGAACAGACGAACTGGGACGAGACCTCTTTGCACGAATCGTTCACGGTTCCAGATATTCTCTGCTGATCGGACTTGCGACCAGTCTGATGGCACTGGTAGTCGGTGCAATCCTTGGTGCAAGTGCCGGATATTTCGGTGGAGTTGTTGATAATGTGATCAGCCGTATCATGGACGTATTCATGTGCGTGCCTCCGATTCTCCTTTCCCTGGCAGTGGTAGCAGCCCTGGGAACAAACTTACGAAATCTGATCATTGCGATTACCGTTTCCTGTATTCCGGGAAATGTCCGACTGATCCGTTCGGTAGTCCTGACAACCGCAGAGCAGGATTACGTAGAGGCAGCGAAATCCTACGGAACCTCCAATGCGAGAATTATTTTTCGTTATGTACTGCCGAATGCAATGGGACCGATCATTGTAAATACAACCATGAGTATTTCAGATATGATGCTCTCTGCAGCAGGACTGAGCTTTATCGGAATGGGTATCCAGCCGCCGTCACCGGAATGGGGGGCACTGCTTTCTAATGCCCAGACTTATCTGTTTTCTGCACCGTATATGCTGCTTTTCCCAGGTATGTTTATCCTGTTATCCTCCCTTGCTTTTAACCTGGTAGGTGACGGACTGACAGATGCCCTGGATCCGAAACTGAAAGATTAAGAAGGGAGATACTGATTAATATGGAAGAAATTTTAAAGGTAGAAGACCTGTCCATTATTTATAAGACAGATCTGGAAACCGTTTATGCAGTCAATGGCATCAGTTTTTCCCTGAAACAGGGTGAGACAATGGGCCTGGTAGGTGAGACAGGTGCCGGAAAAACAACCACAGCCATGGGAATCATGGGACTTCTGCCGAAAAGAACCGCTAGGATTACTTCAGGCCAGATCCTCTTTGAAAACCGGAATGTCTGTACATTAAAAGAACGTGAGATGGAGCGCATCCGCGGCCAGAAGATTTCCATGATCTTCCAGGATCCGATGACTGCTTTAAACCCTGTCCTTACAGTAGGTGAACAGATCGGAGAGGCTCTGTATCTTCACAACGAAGAGGAACTTTCCCAGAAAGAGATAGATAAGAAAACAGAGGAAACTCTGGAACTTGTAGGTATTCCGAAAGAGCGAAAGAACGATTATCCATATCAGTTTTCCGGTGGAATGCGTCAGCGTGTAGTTATCGCAATCGCACTTGTCTGCAACCCGAAACTTCTGATTGCGGATGAACCGACCACAGCTCTTGATGTGACCATTCAGGCACAGATTTTGTCTATGATCTGCGACCTCCAGAGAAAATACGGCACATCTGTAATTATGATCACTCACGATCTTGGTGTTGTGGCAGAAACTTGCGACAAAGTAGGCATTATGTATGCCGGTGAGATTGTAGAGTATGGAACTCTGGAAGATATTTTTACAGGAGAAAATCATCATCCATATACAACAGGTCTGTTCGGCTCCATCCCGAATCTTCAGGAAAATGCCCACAGACTTCATCCGATCGAAGGCTTGATGCCTGATCCGACCAACCTGTCAAAAGGATGCAATTTCGCACCAAGATGCAGTCACTGCACAGAACTCTGCAAAAACAAACAGCCGGAAGTATGGGAAAAAGACGGTCACCAGATCAGATGCCATCTGTTTTCTTCTCCGGAAATGAATTCTGAAAATGCAAAGGAGGCAGGCAAATGAGTGAAATACTTCTTAATGTCAAAAATCTGAAAAAATATTTTAAGACAAATGCCGGTATGCTCCATGCAGTAGATGATGTCAGCTTTTCCATAGAACAAGGACACACTATGGGAGTGGTAGGAGAGTCCGGATGCGGAAAATCCACACTTGGAAGAACGCTGCTTCAGCTTTATGAGCCAACCTCCGGTGAGATTGATTTTAAAGGGAAAAATATTGCAAATCTTTCCAAAAAGGAATTTCGGCAGGTACGTCCGAAGCTGCAGATGATCTTTCAGGATCCATACTCCAGTCTGAACGGACGTATGACAGTGCAGCAGCTGATCGCTGAGCCGCTGATTGTAAACAAAGTATGCAAAAATAAGAAAGAAATCCAGGAGCGCGTCAGCGAGATCATGGATACAGTAGGTCTGTCAGAACGTCTGGCAATGGCTTATCCGCATGAGCTGGATGGTGGAAGACGTCAGCGTATCGGTGTTGCCCGTGCTCTGGTACTGAATCCGGAATTTGTCGTCTGCGATGAACCGGTATCTGCCCTTGATGTTTCGATTCAGGCACAGATCTTGAATCTTCTTATGGATCTGCAGGAACAGATGGGACTGACTTACCTGTTTATTACCCATGACCTTTCAGTTGTAAAGCATATTTCTGACGAGATCATGGTTATGTATCTTGGCAAATGCGTTGAGAAAGCGCCGGCAGAGGAGATTTTCCGAAATCCGGTACATCCATATACAAAGGCTCTTCTGGCTGCAATCCCGATCCCGAGCATTGAATCCTGTCATAAGAAGAGAACACTTCTGCAGGGCGAAGTAACAAGCCCGATCAATCCGAAACCGGGATGCCGTTTCGCAGCCCGCTGTCCGTTGGCGAAAGAGAGCTGCCGTACAGGAGAAATGCCACTTGTAGAAGTGTCACCGGGACATTTCTCAGCGTGTCCGGTACAGGGGTAACAAAATATGGAGGAATCGATAATGAAAAACAAAAAGTTTAACTGGCCATATGCCAATGAAATAGGACAGGAAGAGACCATCACCAGTGACGTGCTGGTACTCGGCGGCGGACTTTCCGGATGTTTTGCGGCAATTGCTGCGGCAAGAAGAGGTCTTTCTGTTACTCTGGTAGAGAAAGGTGCCACAGAGAAGAGCGGATCAGCAGGAACCGGTTTTGACCACTGGGAATCTGCGTGTACAAATCCATGTTCAGAGGTAACACCTGAAGAAATCGCAGAGGCTTATGTCAATGAACAGGACTGGTACAGCAATGGTATCGCACATTACATCGAATGCCGTGAAGGTTACGACCGTCTTATTGATCTAGAATCTTTTGGTGGAAAGATCCGTGACACAGAGGATGAATTCGTGGGAGCAGAATTCCGCGATGAGAAAACAAAGCTAATGTTTGCTTATGATTACAAGAATAAATTTACCATCCGTGTATGGGGCTCCACTTTTAAACCTGCACTGGTAAAAGAAATGAAGCGTCTTGGCGTCAACATCATGGACCGTACAGAAGCCACAGCATTGCTTGTAGCAGAAGAAAATGGCAAAAAGCGTGGTGCAGGTGCCATGGGTATGAACGTACATACAGGAAAATTCTATATTTTCCGTGCGAAATCCACGATCCTTACCATGTCACGTCCGGCCCGTGTATGGCTTTTCAATGCAGATACGACCGGACTTTGCGAGTTCAGACCAATGCAGAGTATCGGAAGCGGTCATGCGATGGGATGGAGAGCCGGAATTGAGTTTACCATGATGGAGAAATCTGTCCGTGCAGAGTTCTCAGCAGCAGGAAGAAGTTTCCCACCATATGGTGCAGGAAATAACCATAATACCTGGTATGCAGCTACAATGGTAGATGCCAGAGGTGTGGAAATCCCATATGTAGATCGTGACGGAAAAGAGCTGAAAACAGTTTCCGAGAGATATTACCCTGCAAAAGGACAGAAGTTCTTCTTAAAGGGTGGTGTGATCGACAATCCGAAATATGAATACAGAGGACCGGAGACAGTTGATTTTGCTGAGCTGATCAAGCGAGGTTATCAGCTTCCGTTCTACGCAGATTTAAGCCGTATGCCAGATGCAGAGCGCAGAGTTATCTGGGGTATGATGGTAGGTGAGGAAGCTAAGACAAAGATTCCAATCTTCCAGAATTATACAGAGCGAGGCTTTGACCCTGAGAAACATATGCTTCAGAGCTACGGCACAGGATGGCAGTCCGCAAGCTTTCTGGATCAGGAGAGACAGTTCTTTGGTGCACCGGGCGGAATTATGCATGACTGGGATCTGAAGACAAATATTGACGGTATTTATGCAGCTGGTGATCAGCTTTATGCTTCTGATTGCGCTGGTTTTGCGTGTGCGACTGGATATTATGCAGGTCGTAAGGCTTCTGCTTATGCAAAGACAGTAGAGCTGGCAGATTTTAACAGAGTAGATGCGGATGCAGAGAAGATGCGTTTATATGCACCGCTTTATGCGGACAGAGAGAACGGCATGGGATGGAAAGAATTGAATATGGCGATTTCCAAGGCTATGCAGAATTACTGCGGTGGTGTGAAGTGTGAGGCACTGTTAAAAGAGGGACTGGATCTGTTACAGAGTTTTGAGAAAGACGTTGTACCAGAACTTGTTGCAGATAATCCACATGATCTGATGCGTACCCATGAGGTTCTGGACATTCTTACAGTTGCTCAGCTTGTGCTTCATGCATGTCTGGCACGTAAGTCAAGTTCTGCTCCGCTATGCTTTACCAGAAGTGACTATCCGGAAATGGATCCTGTAGAAGATCGTAAGCATATCGTGATCCATCAGGAGAATGGTCAGGCAGTGACAAGAATTGTTCCGCTGAACTTCTTTGGCAAGCTGAAAGATGAGTATGAGAAGCGAAACCAGGATTATATTACAGAAGAAGCACAGACACCGGACCGTGCGGAGAAATATGTGACTGCTGCGAAGGTTCAGGAGGAAGAGCAGGAACCTGGAGATGCAAAAGCCAGCTTTGAAGTAGAGCCGATACCTTGCAGTACAAATCCGCTGAAGTATGATGAAAGCAAGTGTATTGGATGTAACCGCTGCGCAAATGTTTGTCAGTGCGACATCCTGCTCCCATCACCGGAAAAAGGAAAACATCCGATCATTATGTATCCGGGTGAGTGCTATTACTGCGGTGCCTGCGTCATGGTCTGCCCGAAAGATGCAATCAAGCTGGCACATCCGTTGATGAACAGGGCTAAGTTTGTGGAAGTCAGACATTAAGAATAAGTGAGAGAAAGACAGTTTCTACTATATCAGGTATGTAGTGTGACTGTCTTTTTTGTGTAAAGAAAAGGCAAAAGGTGAAGAACGTTTGGGTACTTTGATCAATTGTTTAATTCTGGATGGAAGAAATACAGAGGTTCAATTATTTTCAACAGATAGAGAGATCCGACAACGATTATACAAAGAATATGGAATCTAGAAAATACTTTTAAATACTCTGAACGTGTTCTAAAATGGAGAAAGCATTGTTGTGAAAGGCAATGCTTTCTTACAATCTTGAAATAATAATGTCTGAGCAGTAATGGATATCCGCGAAATTTTTACGAAACTACGAAAATCAGTTGACAATGCAGTAAGTTTACACTAACATAAAGTTAGTGCAGCATAACATTGTTATAAACTAGTATAACGAAAATTAAGACAAGTCAATATGGCGGCTACTTAATATTCATTGTACCAGTAGTATTATGCCAAAAAAATTTGCTCTATAAGAGCAGTTACGAGGGAGGAATGAAGAAAAATGTTTTTGCAGATACAGGGCATTATGAAGTCTTTTGGTGTGGGTGACAGTCGTGTGGATGTACTGAAAGGTCTGGATCTTGAAATAGAGAGAGGAGAGTTTTGTGTTCTTTTGGGACCGTCTGGTTCGGGTAAGTCTACGTTGTTGAATATTATTGGTGGGATTGACAGCGCAGATGAGGGGAATCTGATTATAGATGGGGAACGCCTGGCGGATATGTCGGAGAAGAAGTTATCTTTGTACAGGCGTAAGCATCTTGGCTACATTTTTCAGATGTATAATCTGATTCCGAATCTTACAGTACGTGAGAATATAGAAGTCGGTGCGTATCTCAGTGATAAACCGCTGGATGTGGATGAATTGCTGCATACATTGGGGATTTATGAACATCAGAGAAAACTTCCGAACCAGCTCTCCGGTGGTCAGCAGCAGAGAACTGCGATTGGCAGGGCGATTGTGAAGAATCCGGATATTTTGTTGTGTGATGAGCCTACAGGAGCGTTGGATTATAATACTTCCAAGGAAATTCTGAAACTGATCGAGACGGTAAACCAGAAATATGGCAATACGATTGTTATGGTAACGCATAATGATGCCATTAAAGACATGGCAGACCGGGTAGTGAAACTTCGAGATGGCATGATCCGTAAGAATTACATCAACGAACACAAAATTCCTGCTGCAGAGCTTGACTGGTAAAGGAGGACGAAGAGATGAAAAGTCCTTTAAGAAAGCGTTTGCCGCGAGAGTTAAAGATTGAGATCGGAAAGTACCTGGTAGTATTTATCCTGATGGTAGCGACCATAGGTTTTGTGTCCGGTTTCCTTGTAGCAGATGGAAGTATGATCACTGCCTACAATGAGGGATTTGAGAAATACAACATCGAAGACGGAAATTTCCGCACCGCAGAACAGATTTACAAAACACAGAGGGAAGAGATTGAAAAGCTGGGCGTAAAGCTGTATGACAACTTTTACCTGGAAGAACCTCTGGATAATGGAAGCACCATGCGTATTTTCAAAAACAGAGAAGAAATCAATAAAGTATGCCTGATGGACGGGGAACTTCCGGCAAAAACAGGGGAAATAGCCATTGACAGAATGTATGCAGATAATAACGGCCTGTCTGTAGGAGATATACTTCAAAGCGGCAAAAAGACCTGGAAGATTACAGGTCTGGTGGCTCTTTCTGATTATAGCTGCCTGTTCCAGAATAATAATGACTCTATGTTTGATTCTGTAAAGTTTGGCGTTTCTGTTGTAACCAGAGAAGAATTTGATTCTCTGAATCAGGATAAATTGCAGTACAATTACTCCTGGATATACGATCAGAAACCGAAAACGGAGAAAGAGGAAAAAGAAGTCTCCGAGGACCTGATGGAGAATATCGGGGAGATTGTTACACTGGAATCCTTTGTACCACAGTATCTGAATCAGGCGATTACTTTTACAGGTGATGATATGGGCGGCGATAAGGCTATGGTAATTATGCTGCTTTATATTGTCATGGTGATCATGGCGTTTGTATTCGGGATCACCATCAGCAACACGATCCGAAAAGAAGCCGGTGTTATCGGTACGCTGCGTGCATCCGGCTATACCAGACAGGAGTTGGTTCTGCATTATATGACACTTCCGGTACTGGTTACGCTGGTTGGTGCATTGATTGGAAATATTCTTGGATATACAGTGTTTAAAGATATCTGTGCAGCTATGTACTATGGAAGTTACAGCCTCCCGACTTATGTGACCGTTTGGAATGCAGAAGCATTTCTGCTTACAACGGTAGTTCCGGTGATCATTATGCTGGTCGTAAATTACGTAGTTCTCAGACACAAATTAAAACTGTCTCCTCTGAAATTTCTGCGCAGGGATCTTTCGTCAGGACGCAGACAGAAGAGAGCTGTCCATTTAAGTTCGAGGATTAAAATATTCTCCAGATTCCGTCTGCGTGTCATTTTCCAGAACATGAGCAACTATATTGTCCTGTTTATTGGAATCATCTTTGCTAATCTGCTTCTGATGTTTGGTCTGTTGCTTCCATCTGCCCTGTCTCATTATCAGGGAGAAATACAGAGAAATATGCTGGCGAAATACCAGTATATGCTTCAGGTTCCGGTCAGTGCAGTGAGCGGAAATAAATTGGACAGTCTGATCTCATTGCTGGAATTCTACATGGACTCTGAGACAGACAATGAAGATGCAGAGAAATTTTCCGCATATTCTTTAAATACACTGCCTGGAAAGTATAAGAGTGAGGAAGTACTGTTCTATGGCATCGAGCCGAACAGTAAGTATGTAAAAATAGACTTTGATAATGAAGAAAGCTCAGATGAGGATGGCTCTGCTGTTAGTGCTGATACAGAAGAGATAAATGAAAAAACAGACAATAATAGTATTAACACAGGAAAAAATACCACAGGCGTATATATTTCCAGTGCATATGCAGATAAATTCCTGATTAAAACTGGTGATACTATTACCTTGAAAGAAAAATATGAAAAAGATGAGTATTCATTCAGGGTAGCGGGAATTTACGATTATACAGCTGCACTCTGCGTTTTCATGCCGAGAAGCGAACTCAACGATATCTTTGATCTGGGAGATGACTACTACAGCGGTTATTTCTCAGATACAGAGCTTACAGATATCAAGAATCAGTATATCGGTTCTGTAGTCGATCTGGATGCTCTGACAAAGATTTCCAGACAGTTGGATGTATCAATGGGAAGCATGATGGGTCTGATCAACGGATTTGCTATCATGATCTACATGGTACTGATCTATCTGTTGTCTAAGATTATCATTGAGAAAAACGCCCAGTCCATTTCTATGGTAAAGATCCTGGGCTATACAAACGGTGAAATTAGCAGACTTTATATTATGTCAACTTCCACTGTAGTTATAATCTGTCTGCTTCTCAGTCTTCCGATTGAGACAGCAGTCATGAATATACTGTTCCGTGAGATGATGCTGTCCAGTATTTCAGGATGGATCACACTATGGATCGACCCGATGATCTATGTACAGATGTTTGTGGCAGGAATCATTACTTATGGAATCGTAGCACTGCTGGAATTCAGAAAAATAAAGAAAGTGCCGATGGATGAAGCTTTGAAGAATGTAGAATAGAACAGCTTCTTTGAAAAATTATACATGTAAGCGGATGATTTTATCTGTCTGATTCTGATTAATTATGACAAAAATTTGACATTATCTGGATTTTGTGATAGGGTTGATAAGAAATTGTTAGGTTACTGTTTACAGGTAATATCCCGCGAGGTGTTTTTTGTGAGCAAAGGTCACAGAAAACCCGAGACATACCGTGCGAATTTATGCCTTAGGCATAAATTAAGTTTGCGGAGCAAACGATACTCCTTGGGCTTTGCACAAGGGGGGTCATCTTCCCTGCATCGCGAAGCGTGTTACTGGGTACGGAGCGAACAGTAACACTGTTAGACCATCAGTTTGGAATAGGAGATTATTATGAGAAAAAAATCAACTTCAAGAGCAAAAACAACTATCAAAGAAGCAACAACCAAGGCTACAGAGGCAGTAAAAGAAACAGTAGAGAAAACAACTGTTAAAGCTACCGAAGTGATCGAAGAAGCAAAGGATGCAGCTGCTGACCTTGCAAAAGCTCCAGTTGTAGAAGAAGCAAAAGAAACTGTAAAGAAAGCAGTAAAAGAAGTGACCAAGAACATCGACATCAAAAAATTCGTAGAAACAACTATCGAATTACCTGGTTTTGCAGTTACAATGAGCTCCATCGAAGAAGCAATCAAAGAAGACATCAAAGTAAAAGGCATCGCAGGAAAAGAAGTCAGCGTTTATTTAAATGTAGAGCAGAAAGCTGCATACTACACCGTAGACGGCCAGGGCTCCGACGATTACAAAATTGACCTGAATACATTATAATCATTTTTTATAATTGAAAAATGAATGTCCGCAGAGAGAGTCTGTAGACACAAAAACAGCAGGAATGTTCAATGAATGAGCGGACCTGCTGTTTTGCTAGTCATTATTATATTTTATGAAGCTTTCTCCTGCTCAAATAAATCTTCCCGTGTAATATTCTGCGCCCATTTTCCCTGACGGTAATGGCGGAATACCCAAGGCCATTTTACAAATTCATCTGTACATAACAGGAAATATACCCAAAGCACCGGAAGCTTCAGAACAAATGCTGCGAAGAATCCCAGAGGTACTGCATACATCCACATATCAATGGTATCACAGATCAGACCAAACTTCGTATCACCACCAGCCCGGAATACTCCGGCGATCAACGCGGTATTCACCGCAGATCCCATAATATAGTAAGTATTGATAAGCAGCATATACTTCAGATAATGCATAGCCCCATCACTCAGAGAAGCAAATCTCATAACCAGAGGTGTGATAGCAAACACGATCACACCGCCGATCGCACCGGCAATTACCGTCATCTTCAGCATTCTGGAAGCGTATACCTTTGACTTCTCCAGATCGCCTTTTCCCATAACATTTCCAAGAAGAATCGTTCCCGCACTGGCAATGGCAAAGCAGAAAACAGAGCCGATGTTACGGACAACCGTAACCAATGAGTTGGCAGCAACTGCATCTGTACCAAGATGGCCAAGGATTACAGAGTACATAGAGAATGCCACACTCCAGGAAACGTCATTTCCAAGTGCAGGAAGTGAAAGTTTCATAAAGTCACGAAACAGCACCTTACTGCGGATAAACATATAAGTCAGATTCAGCTTTACATTCTTGCTCAGGAAAGATACGATCACGCAGGCAGCGAGTTCTACCAGCCTGGAAGTAGCTGTCGCGATAGCAACACCTGTAGTGTCAAGCTTTGGTGCTCCAAATAATCCGAAGATGAAAGTCGCATTTAAGATAATATTCAGAACAAACGCCAGCATATTCAGTGCCATACTGATCGTTACACGGCCAACACTGCGCAGGATTGCAAGATAAACTTCCGTAACACCCCAGCACAGATAGGTAATTCCCATAACTCTTAAATAAGAAGAACCAATAGAGATTAGCTCCGGATCAGATGTGAAAATCTTCATCATAAGCTGAGGTGTAAAAAATGCGATCAATGCAACAACTGCAGAAATTGCGATGGAGAAACGAAGAGCAATTCCCTCGATGGCATGTATTGCCTGCATATTATTTTTTCCAAAATACTGCGCACACAGAAGTGATGCGCCGGTGCCAAGTCCGTAATATACCATAAACAGGATATTGGAGTAATTGGCAGCCAGAGACACTGCGGAAATCGCAGACTGTCCGACGTAATTAAGCATGATCACGTCTGCGGAGTTGACCGCTGCGCTGAGCAGATTCTGAATAATGATCGGAAGCGTCAGCTTAAACATCTGCCGGTAAAAATCATCTTTACCGGTTGATAACGTATTTGTCATATTTACCCCCATAATAAAAATTATAAATTTGTTATTGAGAACAGTAACAGAAATTTTTTATCTGTCTGATCAGACAATCTTTTTTTAATTTGTTTTTATCATAACTTTTTTTCAGTTCAGACGCTATCTTTATTTTGACAGATTTATATGATATTTTGACATTTTAATTGAGAAGTTACGAAGTAAAAAAACAGCCAGATCGAAAATCATCCATACAGACCGGATTATGAAGTTCCGGATGGAATCTTTATTGTGTAAGCAGTGGACTGGGAACATGGATTGAAGCAACAATTACTTTATTAATACTTTATTGATAAGAAAGGCAACGGTGAGATCTATGCGGGCAGTCAGTTTGATCAAGGGAATTTTATTAAATATATGCAGTATGGTTTGCATTGCGCTAAAAGTACTGGACTGGTATAATCCTTATATGGACTTTGCAGGACATGCAGTCTTTATACCATATACACTGTATATTTCTGTATTTCCTATGCAATTCTGGAAGCATTTTCCGGCAGAAACAGACACGAAGACAGAAGAAAAAGAACACAGGGTGCTGCTGGTCACAGGCGATATACCGCACAGAGTGTTATTGGGCGCGAAGTGAACGGTAAACACAGAGTTTAAGAAATGTTTAGGAAATTTCCCTTATGGATTTATGACTGGGAATTATATTAAGCACATTTTAAATGAAAGGAGTGTTCATTATGATAAAAAACAAAATTAATATGTGTTGACTACAAGGGACACATGAAACTTATATAACAAAACTAACATGGTGGGTGAACATTATGATGACATTACAGCAGATAGATATGAATATTTTATTGTGGATACAGGAACATTTGAGAATAGATGCCCTGACCCCATTCTGGAAAGTGATCACTTTCCTGGGAAATGGAGGATGGTTCTGGCTTGTAGTGGCAGCAGTACTGCTGATCTCGAAAAAAACACGCAGGACAGGAAGCGCGGCATTACTTTCCATTGCAATAGGATTCCTGATCACAAATGTACTGCTCAAGAATATGGTTGCCCGCCCGAGACCTTTTGACGCTTATACAGAGATCATTCCTCTGATCACCAGACCGACGGACTTCTCATTCCCGTCCGGTCATACATGCGCATCCTTTGCATGCGCCCTGGTCTTCTTCAGAATGCTGCCAAAGAAATATGGAGTTCCTGCAGTAATCCTGGCAGGCATGGTAGCTTTTTCCAGACTTTATCTTGGTGTACATTATCCGGGCGATGTTCTGGGAGGATTTCTCGTAGCAGTATTTACAAGTACACTGGCCTATCATCTGGTGCAGGCATATTGTAAAAAAGCAAAGGAGCAGTCAGAGGGTCTCTCTCACAAATGGAAGAGGGAATAAGACAAGATGCATGCAATAGTGATCATACCGGTTTATCAGCCGGAAACGGTACTTCCGATAGTGTGGTTGATCCTCTGGCCAATCTTTTCCTTTAATCTGGGATGGCAACTGTTCGCAGTAGTCTGGATACTACTGTTATGGTATCTGATCTGGCTGACTTTTGCAGCATATTTAAACATAGTGATCGCATTGCATAGATAACTGGCAAATACACATACTATATCCGATACAGAAATTATTTTTTGAATTCTGACAGGAGGAACCCAAATGGATAACAGCACCAAAAAACTGCTGGAAGAATGCAGTGTCGGATGTAAAATGGGAATCGAAAGTATGGAGCAGGTCCAGCACCATGTAACAGACGCCGGGATCGCAGGTGTGATCGAGAAATACTGTTCCAGACACAAAGAACTGGAGGCAGAAGTCTCCAAAATGTTCCTGCGTGCCGGGCAGCCGGAGAAAGAACCGGGAGTCATGGTCTCCACATTCTCCTGGATGACCACAGGCGTCAAAATGATGACAGGAGAAGACGAAAACAAACAGGCAGTCAAAATCATCATGAACGGATGCAACATGGGAATCCAGTCCATCACAGAAGCCCTGCACCAATGCAAAGATGCATCCTCAGAAAGCATCTCCGCAGCAAAGAAACTTATCAGAATGGAAGAGAATCTGCGGGATGATATGCAGAAATATTTGTAATTATACAAAATGTCACCAGTTGAAAACGACTGGTGGCATTTTTGTTTAAAAACTGTTTAACTTTTTCTACTATAATCTTTAACCGCCAATGATATTGTATTTTCAAAAGAAGAATTATTTGAGAAAATATGGGGCTATGAATATGTCTCAGATGCAGCAACCGTATCCGTACACATCAATCGCCTCAGAGAAAAATTAGAAGATGATGTCAGAAACCCACAGATTATCGAAACAGTCTGGGGTGCCGGGTACCGCCTGAACAGCTGATCAAGGCAGTGGCAGGAATCAGAAGATGTAGTAAATTAACGATTCCTATGGTATACTGAATGCAGTGGTAATGACTAAATACGAAAGGAACTTAGAGAATGCTTATGGAATATCAGATTCTTACAGATGCAACAGCAGATATGAGTGAAGAAATGCTGGAGGGTTATCCGAAACTGGAGATCCTTCCTATGCAGGTTGAGGTTGGAGGAGAGCAGTTTCTGTTTGGACCGGGAGGAAATCTTACTGTAAAGCAGTTTTATGAGATGCAGAGATCTGGGAAATTTGCTTCTACTTCCCAGATCAACCCTCAGACTTATTATGATCATTTCGAGCCTGTGCTGAAAAACGGACAGGATATTTTTTATTTATGTTTTACATCCGGATTATCCGGTACATATAATACTGCGAATATGGTTATTGCAGATTTAAAGGAGAAGTATCCTGAGAGAAAGATTATCTGTGTGGATACTTTATGTGCTTCTGTAGGAGAGGGATTTATTGTCCGTGAAGCATTGCGAATGCAGAAAGAGGGGATGTCCATGGAGAAACTGCAGAAGTGGACAGAGGAACATAAACTTCAGGTATGCCACTGGTTTACTGTAGATATGTTAGATCATCTGCGTCATGGAGGACGTATTTCAGCAGCATCTGCCGCAATTGGAACTGTTTTGAATATCAAACCGTTGCTGCATGTGGCAGAGGATGGTACTCTGAAAGTTATGGATAAACCAAGAGGACGAAAAAAAGCATTTAAACTACAGATGTCCAAAATGGAGCAGGGATGGTTGCCTGAACTTGGAAAGCTGGTAGTGATCGGACATGGAGACAGTATGGAAACTGCATTGGAGCTGAAAGAAACTGTACTTTCCAAATATCCGGATGCAGAAGTACGCATTGCGGATATTGGCCCTGTTATCGGAGCACATACAGGTCCGGGAATGCTGGCGCTGATTTTCTGGGGAACGACCAGATGAGGCTGCATATAAGAAAAGAAATCAGAGCATGTACAGGCTGTGCTCAATGAGATATATAAAAAGGATTGTGAAAGAGAAGAAGCTATGAACACGAACGAAATTTATATAAAAAACGGCACGCAATACAAAGAAATGACCAAAGAACTCCTGACACAATGTAATCTGGCAGCACAGATTTTTGATACGGATATGCAGATTGGTATCAAACCTAATCTTGTTGCGCCATCTGAGGCTTCCTGGGGGGCTACTACGCATCCGGAGATTGTGGCGGGGATTATTGAGTATCTGCAGGAGAGAGGATATAAGAAAATAGCTGTTCTTGAGGGCTCCTGGGTAGGAGATAAGACTACGGAAGCATATGAGGTATGCGGATATTGTGAACTTTCGGAGAAATATCAGGTGCCTTTCTGGGATATGCAGAAGGATAAAGGCATTGAGCGTGACTGCAAAGGTGTGAAGTTAAATATCTGTGAACGTGTGGCAGATGTAGACTTTCTGATCAATGTTCCGGTTCTGAAGGGACACTGTCAGACAAAGATCACCTGTGCCCTGAAAAATATGAAAGGCCTGATCCCGAACACGGAGAAAAGAAGATTCCATGCAATGGGACTGCATAAACCAATCGCTCATTTAAATGCAGGAATCCATCAGGATTTCATAGTGGTAGATAATATCTGCGGAGATCTGGACTTCGAAGACGGAGGAAATCCGGTTGTGATGAACCGCGTTCTGGCAGGAATGGATCCTGTGCTTATGGATTCTTATGTCTGTGAGATGATGCATTATAAGACAGAGGAGGTACCATATATTAAACTGGCGGAAGAACTGGGCGTGGGAAGTACGGATCTGGAACATGCCCGCATCATATACTGTGAGGATACAGCCAGAAAGAAACTGCCGAAATCCCGGAAAGTAGTGGAATTACAGGATGCCGTGGAAGAGGTGGAATCCTGCAGCGCCTGCTATGGTTATCTGATCCCTGCACTGGAAATGCTGAAAAATGACGGCCTGTTTGAAAAACTGGATGAAAAGATCTGCATCGGACAGGGCTTCAGGGGAAAGACAGGGAATCTGGGAGTAGGGGCATGCACCTGCAGATTTGTTAATAATGTGAAAGGCTGTCCGCCTACGGAAAATCAGATCTATGATTTCCTGAAAGATTATATTTTAAATTATAAATAAGTTGTCTGACATAGTAAAACAGGC
>OLNC01000610.1_pt1 | contig 31469 bp, 29 predicted proteins | sample 1672011 | NCBI WGS metagenome assembly OLNC01 (sample SAMEA3136636, study PRJEB25190) | human gut metagenome | biome: human gut; feature: human-associated habitat; material: faeces | place: Austria | collected 2013 | reverse complement strand
AGAGCACCTGCCTTACAAGCAGGGGGTCAGCGGTTCGATCCCGTTAACCTCCATTTTTTGAGCCGTTAGCTCAGTTGGTAGAGCATCTGACTTTTAATCAGAGGGTCACAGGTTCGAGCCCTGTACGGCTCATATTCATATTTCATTTGCGGGTGTGGCGGAATTGGCAGACGCACTAGATTTAGGATCTAGCGCCGCAAGGCGTGGGGGTTCAAGTCCCTTCACCCGCATATTTAGCCGGCTTAGCTCAGTTGGTAGAGCATCTGATTTGTAATCAGAGGGTCGAGGGTTCAAGTCCTTTAGCCGGCACCATTTTGCGGAAATAGCTCAGTGGTAGAGCACCACCTTGCCAAGGTGGGGGTCGCGGGTTCGAACCCCGTTTTCCGCTTAGCCAATTCATTACGCCGGGGTGGCGGAACTGGCAGACGCACAGGACTTAAAATCCTGCGGTGAGTGATCACCGTACCGGTTCGATTCCGGTCCTCGGCATTGTTTTATATTTAGCACCCATAGCTCAACTGGATAGAGTGTTTGACTACGAATCAAAAGGTTAGGGGTTCGACTCCCTTTGGGTGCATAGTTGAGTGATTGACTAAGTTTTAAAAAGGTGCACGTGAGTTTCTTTTTAATTCGATAGTCTTTTTTTATTACTTTAACTTCATAGCCCGGGAAGTAGCTCAGCTTGGTAGAGCACTTGGTTTGGGACCAAGGGGTCGCAGGTTCGAATCCTGTCTTCCCGATTGTGAAAAACAGTACTGATCATCAGTACTGTTTTTTTGTTTTGTTTAAAATTTAAGTATCGAAGTAGGTGTATTTTTTTGTGATGTGTAATTCTTATCGAAATTGCGACTAAAAATACAGGAATAAAGGACATTGAGAATATATTCGATGGCTAGTTGAGAGGAAAAGGTTGAGACTTTGAAATCTGCATGTTCAACGTTAGGAATGGGCAAAATCACTGTAGCGTATTTAGCTAATTGGCTGTTCAAGTCTGAAGTAATGGCAATAATCGGGGTGCCTCCTTCTGCAAAAATCCGTGCTTCATTTACGATTTCTGCAGTGTTACCACTGTAAGAGACGAGGATGGCTACGTCATTTTTGGTGGCATTGATGGCTAAATAAAATTGTTCAGCTTGATAAGGGATTAAATGGATAAATAGCTGAATGCGTAATAACTTTGTTTGAAAATCCGTTAAGCGAATGTAGGAGTTACTGACACCCACTGCTAAAATATTTTCAGCGGTTAAAAGTAAATCAATGCTTTTATTTAACATGGCCTCGGTTAATAACTGTTGGGTGGATTGAACAGTTTCAGTCGTTAACTGCGCAATTTTCTTGGCAATTAGTAAATCAGAATCTTGCGCTAAAAAAGGCATATTCGCATCAACATTCCGGATTGCTTGGTAGTGAATTTCTAAGTCGCGGGACAAGCGGATTTTAAATTCTTTGAAACCGCTAGTTTCTGTTTTTTTACACAAACGAACAATCGTGGAGGTTGAAGAGTTGGTGGCTTCTGCTAGTTCATAAATCGACATATGCAGGACTCGTTCAGTATGAGATAAAATAAAATCAATAATTAGCCCTTCGTTATATGTATAGCGTTCTTTTTGTTCTAAACATTCGATTAGATTCAATGGGTTCACCTCTCTGTGGTACTTTGTTTCGCTTTCAGTATACCTTAAGCGTATGAATTATGAAACATAGTTACAGAATCAGTTAGTCGTATTTACATCAGAAAGCGGTTTCTTTATGATGAGGATATCACAAAGGATTAAGGAGAGAAGTGAAATGGATAAGTTAACAAACTGGGTGGAGCAAGCCGTAGTGCCTAAAGTTTCAAGGATTACAAGTTTACGTTATTTTCAAGCCTTAAGAAATGGTTTTTTTGCAATTATGCCGTTAACAATTATTGGATCGATTTTTATGTTGATTACAGATTTTCCAGTAGCAGGGTATGGCGATTTTATGGCTGGAATTTTCGGTGCAGATTGGGCGGATATGATTTCACCCGCTTATCGAGCAACTTTCAACATGATGGGAATTATTTTTGCTGGGACGATGTCCTATAAATTGGCGGAAAGTTACGAAATGGATCGTTTAACTTCATTAATTTTAGGAATTGTTGCTTACGTAGTCGTTTTACCGAAAACGGTGACCACTGAATCAGGCGAAGTTGTGACGAAAGTTTTATCGTTTGATTGGTTAGGAACGCAAGGGGTGATTACGGCCATTATTATGTCAATTCTTTCGGTTGAATTGACTCGTTTCTGTATTAAGAAAAAATTAGTCATCAAAATGCCTGAAAGCGTGCCTTCTATGGTGAGCCAAGCTTTTAGTGCATTGATTCCTGGGATTTTTGTGGTAGCGGTGGCTTTATTGATTAATGGGATTGGGCTTTCGTTTGCGGATTCCTTCCCGCAATTAATTTATGCGGTGATTCAAGCGCCACTGCAAGGTTTAATCGGAACCCCTTTTGCAATTATTATTGTGGCTGGCTTAAATGGACTGTTCTGGTGGTTTGGGATTCATCCAACTGTCATCAATTCCATGCTATATCCTATTTTATATGCGAATGCAGACAAAAACCAAAGCTTAGCGGAATTAGGGCAATTAACTGCTCAAAGTTGGCAACTTTGGCACGGTCCAAATGCTCGATCAATTTGCCACAATTGGAGGCGCTGGTTGCACGATTGGCTTGGCTATTGCAATGGCCATCGTCGGACATTCATCTAGAATGAAAGCCATGTCGAAAATTTCGTTTGTTCCAGCATTTTTCAACATTAATGAACCCTTGATTTTTGGACTCCCAGTTATTTTTAACCCTTTATTATTGATTCCGATTGCGGTCGCGCCGATTGTATCGGTCTTGATTGCCTTTCTGTCAATGAAAATTGGGTTCATGCCAATGTTTACAAACATTCAAGCACCATGGGCTACGCCCTTTCTGTTTTCGGGCTTTTTAGTGGGAAAATGGCAAGGTGCAGTGACGCAAGTTTTAGCTGTTGCCGCTAGTGTCGTTATTTATTATCCATTTGTAAAAGCCTTAGATCGACAATATCAAAAAGAAGAAGCCCATGAAGTACCAGAAACATTGTAGAGAAAGAGGAGTGAAGGAAATGCATGTTGAGAATGATAAAAATATTTGCTGTGAAGTGGAAAAAGGAATGGAAAAAATGTATCATCCGATGGTGCCCGAGTTGGTTCAAACCTCTTCCTTTTATTTTCCAACTTACGAAGAATTTATGGCAGCGAGTATAGATGAAAAAAATAATTATGTTTACACACGTGGCACCAACCCCACAACAGAAATTTTAGAGAAAAAAATTGCTCGTTTGGAACGTGGAGAAAAATGTAAAGTTTTTGCCTCAGGAATGGGCGCTATTTCGGCAACGCTGTTTACGTTGCTCCAACAAGGTGATCATGTTTTAATGGTCAACACAATTTATGGAGAATCTGTTTCGTTTGTGCAATATTTAGAGAAATTTGGCGTATCCTTGACCAAAGTAGACGTTGCAGAAACAGAAGAACTTTTTCAATTTGTTCAGGAAAACACCAAAGTCATTTACTTTGAAAGTCCGTCCTCACAAAAGTTTGAACTGCTAGATTTAGAAAAAATAACTGCGTTAGCACAAAAAATCGGCGCATACACTGTCATTGATAACACGTGGGCGTCACCGTTATTTCAGCATCCTTTATGCCATAATGTGGACCTGGTGATTCATTCTTGTTCCAAATATATTGGTGGTCATTCGGATATTGTAGCAGGGGCTGTCATTGGCAAAGCAGCGCTTGTAGATCAAATTTTTGAACATGGTCATCAAGCTTTAGGCGCAGTCAATAGTCCCTTCAATTCTTGGTTAGCGTTACGAGGTATTCGTACCATGCCCGTTCGGTTGGCGCATCAGTCTCAAGCCATCCAAACGGTGCTGTTGGCTTTGCAAAAGGATCCGCGAATCAGCCGCTTATATCATCCTTTTGTAGGAAATCAACAACAACAAGCGTTAGCAGAAAAATATTTAACAGGTTATGGCTCATTGTTTGCGATTGATTTAAAAGATACCGATTTTGAACGTTTGAAAACATTTGTGAACGCATTGACGCTGGTCACAATTGGGGTCAGTTGGGGTGGCTTTGAAAGTTTGGCCTTGCCTGTATTCAAAGGCAATAACTTGGCGGCTGTTCAGAAAAGAGGCTTGTCGCCAGCGCACATTCGCATGTACGTTGGTTTGGAAGAGCCAACATCTATTATCGAAGATATTCAACAAGCCTTGGATCAAGCCTATGGCGAAGAATCGCTTTTGTGAGACATTAAGGCGGAGCCATTGTCTGCCTGTAATTCAATAACATATTTTCAATTTTAGGAGGGGAACTTAAGTCAGTTTGACTGAGGTTGCTCCTCCTGTTTTGCATTTTTTTATTAAAGTCAAAGCGTTCCTCTTTATTTAATAGGCAAAGTTCGATATAATAATGGTCAATATTAGTCAAGAGAGAAGAAGGATGGAAGACTATGAGTAATCAAAATACGTCAGATTTAATCGAGGCTTATTTAAAAAAGATTTTAGAAGAAAGTAATAAAATTGAAATCCGTCGGGCGGAAATGGCTAATTTATTTAATTGCGTTCCTTCACAAATTAACTATGTAATTAATACACGTTTTACCATCCAACGAGGCTACGCAGTTGAAAGTAAACGTGGTGGAGGCGGCTATATTCGCATTGTCAAAGTACAAATTTCAGATAACGATCAATTACTAAAACAAATGGATCAATTGATTGGCGCAACCTTAACAGAAAAAGATGCGCTAACATTTATTCAAACATTGTATGAAGAAGAAGTGATTACGAAAAAGGAAGGCAATTTAATGCTAGCTGCTTTAAGTAAAAGCACATTGAATGGTCTGGGGAATCACGAAGATTTTCTAAGAGCTCAAATAATGCGTTCATTTTTAGAGCGCTTGAGCTATGAGGAGGAATAACTATGGATGAACTATTTACAGAAAGTGCGAAAGCCGTACTGGCGATTGCCCAAGAAGAAGCGAAGTATTTTCGTCACCAATCCGTCGGTTCTGAACATTTATTATTAGCACTCGTTTTAGAACCGAATGGGATTGCCGGAAAAACATTACGACAATTGAATACTGACACAGAAGACATCCGTGAAGAAATTGAGCATTTAAGTGGCTATGGCACCATGCAAAGTCCAATGGGGAATAACAACTTATACTTACCTTATTCACCAAGAGCCAAACAAATCTTTGCCTATGCTGGAGATGAAGCGAAGCGCTTAGGGGCTCAAAAAATTGGTACCGAGCATTTATTATTAGGCTTGTTAAGAGACGAAGAAATTTTAGCGTCTAGAATTTTAGTGAATTTGGGATTAAGCTTATCCAAAATGCGTCAATTATTATTGAAAAAAATGGGCGTTTCCGAACCCAATGGCGCACAACGTCGTCGGAATGGTCAAAGTAAAAATGCGCCACAAGGGACGCCAACATTGGATTCTTTAGCAAGAGATTTAACCAAGTTAGCACGAGAACAAAGCTTGGATCCAGTAGTTGGTCGCGGTACCGAAGTCCGTCGTTTGATCCAAATTTTGAGTCGCCGTACCAAAAACAATCCTGTCTTAGTCGGTGAACCAGGTGTTGGGAAAACAGCGATAGCAGAAGGGTTAGCCCAGAAAATTGTCAACCGGGAAGTCCCTGAAGATATGCAAGGCAAACGTTTAATGATGCTAGACATGGGTGCCTTGGTTGCTGGAACCAAATATCGAGGTGAGTTCGAAGATCGCTTGAAAAAAGTTGTCGATGAAATCTATCAAGATGGACAAGTCATTTTATTTATCGACGAATTGCATACCTTGATCGGTGCTGGCGGTGCAGAAGGGGCGATTGATGCTTCAAATATTTTAAAACCTGCTTTAGCACGTGGTGAGTTGCAAACCATTGGTGCGACAACTCTGGATGAATACCAAAAATATATTGAAAAAGATGCCGCTTTGGAACGTCGTTTTGCCCGTATTCAAGTAGCAGAACCAACGCCAGAAGAAGCAGAAGAAATTCTAAAAGGCTTGCGTTCACGCTATGAAAAACATCATGGCGTAGAAATTACAGATGAAGCTCTACATGCAGCGGTTCAATTATCGATTCGCTATTTAAATGACCGCCAATTACCAGATAAAGCAATTGATTTAATGGACGAATCTGCAGCAAAAGTTCGTTTAGACAAGGCAGATCAACCTTCAGAAATTAATGAATTGCGTACCGAAATTTCTCAATTAATTACGGAAAAAGAAGAGGCCATTCAAAATCAATCATTTGAAAGCGCCGCTCGGATTCGTCAAAAAGAAAAACAAGTGATGGAAAAACTAGAAGAATTGATTGCAGTGAAAGAAAAAAGTCTGTCTGGTTACAGTACGCAAGTAACAGAAGAAGACGTGGCTGGAGTCGTTTCACAATGGACAGGCGTTCCTTTGCAGCAGCTAGAGAAGAAAGAAAGCGAACGATTGATGGAATTAGAAACCATTTTACATCAACGGGTCGTTGGCCAAAATGAAGCAGTTGAAGCTGTTTCACGCGCTATCCGTCGTGCGCGTAGTGGCTTGAAAGACCCAGCAAGACCGATTGGTTCCTTCATGTTCTTAGGACCAACAGGGGTTGGGAAAACAGAACTTGCCAAAGCCTTAGCCGAAGCGATGTTTGGCAGCGAAGAAGCGTTGATTCGCGTGGACATGTCTGAGTTTATGGAAAAATACAGCACTAGCCGTTTAATCGGTTCTCCTCCAGGTTATGTCGGCTACGAAGAAGGCGGCCAACTAACTGAAAAAATTCGTCAACGTCCTTATTCCGTTATTTTGCTAGATGAAGTAGAAAAAGCCCATCCAGATGTCTTTAATATTTTATTACAAGTCTTAGATGATGGCCATTTAACGGATGCCAAAGGACGAAAAGTCGATTTCCGTAACACGATTTTAATCATGACCTCCAACTTAGGAGCAACAGCGATTCGTGAAGAAAAACATGTCGGCTTCAATGTGAAAGACATTTCTAAAAATCATGAATTAATGCAAAAACGAATCATGGAAGAATTGAAAAAAGCCTTCCGTCCAGAATTCTTAAACCGAATTGATGAAACGGTTGTCTTCCATTCCTTGAAACAAGAGGAAATTCATGAAATCGTAAAAATTATGAGTCAATCTGTCGTGAAACGGATGGCCGAACAAGAGGTTAAAGTGAAAATCACACCAGCTGCAATTGAAGTTATTGGTAAAGTCGGGTTTGATCCAGAATATGGCGCACGTCCAATTCGTCGGGCCTTGCAAAAAGAAGTGGAAGATCGTTTAAGTGAAGCCCTTCTTTCTGGTCAAATTCAGTTAGGGGATAAAGTAACTTTAGGCGCTAGCAAAGGCAAAATTACGTTAAATGTGCGGGCACCAAAAGCACCAAAGACAGAAGCGAAAGAATTACAAACTGTATAGATGAGATGCGAAGTCTGGTATAAAAACCATTTAGGGTTTTTATACCAGGCTTTTCTATTTTCCAGTGGCGATTTCTTTTTGAGAATTGCCAGATTGATTTTTCTGTGCTACGTTAATAAGGAGGGGTGATGGAATGGAACAATCTTTTTTTCGAGAATTACTACATTATCAGCGTCCAAAGGATAATCCTTTTCGACTAGTGTTTGCTGGCTTGGTTATGTTCAGCATTCTTTTTTTGGGCTATATCAATCATCAATTATTGATTTCAAGCTTTGGCTCGTTAGGTATTTTTACTTTTTTATATTATCAGCCGTTACCATTAAAACAGTTAATGACTCGTTTATCTGTGGTCGGTAGTTACCTTTTTTTAGGAAATTTGTTAGGCATGTTATCGACCCATATTGCATGGCTTATTCCCATTGTTGTTGCACTGGTCGGTTTTGGTGGCCGCTTTTTCTTTGAAGTCTACGATATTTCAAAACCAGGGGCCTTCTTTGGTGTGATGGTGACAGCGATGGGTGCCAGTACGAGTATTCCGTTAGCAAAAATTCCGTTCATGAGTGGCTGTATGTTATTAGGTATTGGCTTTTCTATTTTGTTTGCACTAGTGTTGCATTTTACAGAGAAGGAAATCAGTGCCCCGCTAGCTAAGCAATCATTACGGGAACGAATTTATCGGCATCCAGAAGCGCCATTAGATAGCATATATTATAGCTTTGTCTTATTTTTTGCTGTATATATCAGCGAAAGTTTACATTTACAGAATCCGTATTGGTTAGTCGTTTCCTGTGCATCCATTTTACAAGGAGACAATTTACGTGCGATTAAGCAGCGAAATATTCAGCGAATTTTTGGCACAACGATTGGATTGGTTATTTCCGCTTTTCTGCTTAATTTAGCTTTGACAACTTTTGAATCGATTGTCGTGATTACAATCTTATTTGTGACCGTTGAGTATTTTATTCGTCGTAATTATGGATTGGCGCAATTTTTCACAACGCCTATGGCTCTGATGCTTTCATTGCTCGTTCGTCAGCAGTACGTGATAACGTTGATTCAATTCCGCTTTTTGGGGATTGTTTTAGGCAGCTTGTTAGGCTTAGCGGCAGCGTGGCTATTCACCGTTGTAGTAACGTTTTATGAACGAAAATATCACTTGAACGAGTGACCAAAGAACAGATGACCAGTAATTAAAAAAAGAGCATTTGGTAGGTAAGCGGAGGGCGCTTCTCTACCAAGATTTTTTTCGGAAACATTGTGAAAAATGTACGTTTAATACAGATAGGCTCTTTTAAAGTTTGTGAACGTATGATACTATTAAACGGTCATAAAGAAGGAGGCTATATTTATGATTGAACTGATTGCAACTGCAGAATCTGTTGAGCAGGCTGTAGAATTACTCGCAACAGGTGTGGATACATTATATATTGGAGAAGAAACATTCGGGTTGCGTTTGCCCGTATCTTTTACACGAGATGAACAACGCGAGATTGTGAAACGTGCACATGGAATGGGCAAACAAGTGCTAGTTGCAGTAAATGGCATTATGCACCCTGAAAAAATGAAATTAGTCCCAGAGTATCTGACATTTTTAAAAGAAATCAACGTCGATAAAATTACTTTGGGTGATCCAGGTATTGTGTTTATTATGCAACGAGATGGATTAGAAATTCCTTACGTTTATGATGGTGAAACCTTAGTAACGAGCTCACGTCAAATCAATTTTTGGAGTAAACGAGGAGCCATCGGAGCTGTCCTAGCTCGGGAAGTACCTTTTGAAGAAATGGTCGCAATGGAAGAAAACTTAGCAGTTCCAGCTGAAATTCTTGTCTATGGGGCGACCTGTATTCATCAATCGAAACGCCCATTAATTCAAAATTACTACAATTACACAAAGAACGACAAAGGGGTTACGAAAGACGAAGGGCTGTTTATTTCTGAACCCAAAAAACCAGAAACCCACTATTCCATTTATGAAGATAGTCATGGTACGCATATTTTTGCCAATAACGATGTGAACTTGATGAATGAGTTAACAAACTTGTATGACCATCACTATCGCACATGGAAGCTCGATGGCCTTTACACACCAGGTGAAAATTTTGTCGCGATTGCTCGCTTATTTGCTGAAGCGAAAGCAGCACTTGAAGCGGGAACTTGGTCAGAAGATCAAGCAGCTCATGCAACAGCTGAAATTGAAAAATTACATCCAACAGGTCGTGGCTTAGACAATGGTTTCTTTGATTTAAGTGCCGATGCAATAAAATAAATTGATTCATTTAAGGGGAAGAAGAACATGAAAGTAATGACAGAACGAACATTGAAGCGTCCCGAGGTGTTGGCTCCAGCCGGGACGCTAGAAAAACTAAAAGTCGCAATTCGTTACGGTGCCGATGCCGTTTATATCGGAGGGAATGCCTACGGTCTGCGTAGCCGCGCAGGAAATTTCACGCCAGAAGAAATGGCGGAAGGCGTAGCCTTTGCCCGCGAACATAATGCGAAAGTTTATGTCGCTGCCAATATGGTCACTCATGAAGGAAACCAGGAAGGGGCAGGAGCGTTTTTCAGAGAATTGCGAGACATCGGAATTTCAGCTGTGATTGTTTCCGATCCAGCTTTAATCGAAATTTGTGCGACAGAAGCACCAGGTTTACCTATCCATTTATCGACACAAGCTTCAGCAACCAACTATGAAACATTAGAATTTTGGAAAAATGAAGGCTTAGAACGTGTGGTTTTAGCGCGCGAAGTTTCAATGGAGGAAGTTGCAGCGATTCGTGAAAATACGGACATTGAGATTGAAGCCTTTATTCATGGAGCAATGTGTATTTCATATTCAGGACGTTGTACTTTGTCCAATCATATGTCGATGCGGGATGCCAATCGTGGCGGTTGCTCTCAATCTTGTCGTTGGAAATACGAGTTATTTGATATGCCTTTTGGGACAGAACGTCGGAGCAAAACCAGCGAAGGGGAAGTTGAAGAAGAGTTTTCAATGAGCGCCGTAGATATGTCTATGATTGAACATATTCCAGAATTAATTGAAAATGGTGTCGATAGTTTTAAAATTGAAGGTCGCATGAAATCCATTCACTATGTTTCGACAGTCGCTAATGTGTATAAAAAAGCCGTCGATTCTTACATGGAAGACCCTGAAAACTATGTCTGCCAACAAGAGTGGATTGATGAATTATGGAAAGTAGCACAACGTGAATTAGCAACTGGTTTTTATTACAATACACCAAGTGAAAATGAACAATTATTCGGCGAACGTCGTAAAATTCCACAATATAAATTTGTTGGCGAAGTGATTGCGTACAACGAAAAGACGCAAGTCGCGACAATTCGTCAACGGAACCTTTTCAGTGTCGGCGATGAAATTGAATTTTATGGTCCCGGGTTTACCCATTTCCACCAAACCGTTAAAGAGATGTATAATGAAGACGGTGAAGCGATCGATCGGGCACCTAATCCCATGATGTTATTAACAATGGAAGTGACGCAACCTGTTGCAGTCGGCGATATGATTCGTAAGAAAAAATAAACCAGCCAAAAGGAGGAGTAAATATGAGTGTCCGCGTGAATGATTTATTAAAATTACCGTCTTTGCGAGAAGCAACGGTACTTTCTGGTAAAAACCAATTGGACACATCTGTTGCTTCTCTTTCTTTTTTAGAAGTCTCTGATATGTCTTTGTTTTCGGAAAAACTTCACAAAACAAATGAATACCATGCTGGCGAAATTTTGATTGGTTCATTTTGTGCCATTCGTCATGATGTGGTGAAGCAATGTGAAACGATTCGGCATCTCCATGAATTAGGCGAAGTAGGCCTAATCTTGTACTACGTTGGGATTATCGTACCGAAAGTTGCAGAGGAAGTGATTCAATTAGCGGATTCTTTAGGTTTTATTTTAATCCAAATGCCTAAAAATGATCCCACATTACGCTACAACGAAGTCATTTATGAAGTCATGAAATTGTTAGTCAATAAAAATAAAATGGCTTCTTTTGCAACGGACCTCTTGGAAAAAGTTTCCCTTTTGCCTGAACAAAACCGCAGTGTGGAAATGACCTTGAAAATCCTATCCGATTTTTTAAAAGTCAACATTGCGTTAACCACCTATACCAATGAAATCATCAGCACCATCAATTGGCCGCGAAGCACGAAATTGCCCTTAACCAAGTTACTTTATCAATCACAAGAGAAAGTAGCGCTGGGAGAAACGACCTACTTCATTACCTCGCAAAAACTTCCTCAGAAAGATGGACAAACATTGAAGCTTTACTTCATTCGAGAAGAAGAGCAGTTAACCTCTTTTGAGATGAATCAAGCGGTGGAAGTCGTTCAGATGGCTCTGAATTTATGGGGGAAAAACTATGACGAAGTCAGTGAGTATGCCTTAGTCCAAGCAATCATTAACGATGAAAGTGATAAGATGTACCAATTAGCCAAAAAATTAATGATTGATATTTCTTCTGTCGAAACGATGTGGCTTTTGCCTATTTGGCAACAAGGACAAGAAATCCACGCTATTCAGCAAGATTTGAAAGATTTCCTACGTTACTATTACCAAACAACGATTGTCCAGCAAACAGAAAATTACCTGATTGTTCTCTTAGGTAATTATTTACACAAACAGCCTGAAGCCACGATTAGTAAAGAATACTTGCAAGCCACAGACTATCAGGACTATTTAGGTGAAATCATCCTTTGTCCGAAAGTTCGTAACACGACTGAAGTGCGTGTCAGCTACCAAACCGCTAATCAAGTCGCGCCGTTTTTAAAGCGCGTCTATCCACAAAGAAAAGTGTTATCAATCGCGGAAATTCGTACAGTTCAACAAATGATGACGTGTCTCCAAGCAGGAGAAGAAGCAATCCAACAACGCTTAGCAGTTATCCAACCTCTCTTAAAAGAATCAGAGCAGTTAATGACATTAGGAACGTTTTTACTAGATGCAAGTAGTGATTTTAAAGAATGCGGCGAACGCCTATTTGTTCATAAAAATACGGTCAAATATCGTATCAGTAAAATTAATGAAGCGCTCGGCTATGATATGACCAACGCCGCCGAAGCCTATGAAGTCTATTTGGCGATGATCTTATATCGCTTGGTCACGAATGAATGAAAAAAGCAGACAGAGGTCGGGACAGAAGTGTTTAACTCCGAGAACCACGTAGGTACTGTTCAACACTCTCAAAGGCTCAAATACATCGAGTAATCGCAGATGTCATCTATTTGCTTTGCAAATAGTGTTTCTCAGCAATAAGAAGGAATTTCCGAAAATTGTCATAAAACACAACGAGGAACGAGTTGATGTTGCATGATACCTACCCGGTGTTCTTTAATTTTTGGAGAATTTCGGCTTATTTCCGAAGGAGTTGCTTCTGTTTCCGCCGTTTATCAATTTTTAAGCCTGGGACAAAAATCCAAAGTGATTTTTGTCCCAGGTTCTTGTCTCTTTTTTTATTTTTAGCCAAAACTTCCTTGATATTTTTTTCAATTTGAAAAAGACCTATGACTGATTTTTCGTTATAATTGAAAAAATAATTAAGGAGGAATGAGAATGAAATTAAAAAACGAGCAACAACAATCGTGGCTTAGCTTAGCATTTGTTTGGGCGGGCGCAATGATTAGCGTGCCAGGATTAATTATTGGAGGAACGTTAGTTGCAGGCATGCCTTTATGGGAAGCTTTGTTAACAGGATTTATTGGTTACGGTATTATTGTTATTTTAATGATTTTACAAGGAATTCAAAGTTCCGACTTACAAGAACCTTCTGTCAAAGTCGCTTCTCAAGTGTTTGGCATTCAAGGTTCGCAAAAGATTATTTCCATTATTCTAGCGATTGCTTGCTTAGGTTGGTTTGGTTTGCAAGCCAATGTCAGCGGCGGCGCCTTCACGAACTTTTTAAAAATTTACGGCATTGATTTACCTGTGTCGCTTTCTTCCTTAATCTGGGGAGTTATCATGCTTATTTCGGCTCTTTATGGCATAAAAATATTGAAAATTCTGAATTATTTTGCGGTTCCTGTGTTAGTTCTGGTTTGTCTTTATGGCTTGGTGGCTTCGTTAAGAAACAACGGTTGGGAAGCTGTTAGTCAATATACACCTCAAACAGCAGGAAGCTTTATGTCAGGTCTTTCAATGACTGTCGGTTCTTTTGCATTAGGCGCAGTAATTGCTGGAGATTACTCTCAATATGTTTCTTCTCGTAAAGATGTGGTTAAAGCGGCCACATTAGGGATTTTACCGACAGGCTTGTTGATGATTGGCGTTGGTGCGGTCTTGACCATTGCATCGAACACCGCAGATATCACGGAAGTTTTTATGAATCTCGGTTTTCCAGTTTTAGGAATTATTGCGCTAATTTTAGCAACTTGGACCACGAATGCCGTGAATGCTTTTTCTGGCGGACTGGCCTTGATTAATGTCTTTGATATTCCAAAAGAAAAAGAAAAAGTCGCTGTCGGTGCGGCCGGCGCGATTGGAACCTTATTAGCAGTTGTGGGGATTTTAAATTACTTTACGCCGATTATGTCCGTCCTTTCTGCGATGGTGCCACCAGTGGCTGGTGTAATGATTGCTGCCTATTGGTTGATTAACAAAGGCGATCGAACCAAATGGCAGCCAACGCCTGGCGTGAATAAATTAGGTGTTTTTTCATGGCTAATTGGTGCTGCAGTGGGGGGCATTCCGGTGATTATGAGTTTCTTTCCCAATGCCCCTCAATTGCCTAACCAACCGCTAATTGGCATTGTTTTATCGTTTGTTATTTATTATTTCGGTGCAAAACGTCAACAGACGAACACCGAATCATTAGAAATGGAATGAAGAAGAGGAGTGTCGGAGAATGCGTTATTTAGATGCAGAAGCAATTGAGAATATAGCCACAGGAGCAGCGTTTTTAGGGACAGGAGGTGGCGGTGATCCCTACATTGGTAAAATGATGGCTTTGTCCGCCATCGAAGAAAACGGACCTGTCAAACTGGTTTCTCCAGAAGAGATAGCTGCGGAGGATTTTTTCCTACCAGCCGCAATGATGGGTGCCCCATCTGTCGCAATTGAAAAATTTCCCAAAGGCGACGAATTCGTCCGTGTCTTTGAGAAGTTAGGAAAATATTTAGACCAAGAAACGATTGCGGGGACCTTTCCAATGGAAGCTGGGGGCGTCAATTCAATGATTCCAATTGTTGTTGCAGCGAAGCTAGGCATTCCCTTGGTGGATTGTGATGGTATGGGTCGGGCCTTTCCAGAATTGCCTATGGTAACGTTCCATTTGAATGGGATGTCAGCGACCCCTATGGCAATTACTGATGAAAAAGGAAATATTGGCATTATGGAAACGATTGATAATACTTGGACAGAACGTCTTGCTCGTGTTCAAACGGTTGAAATGGGCGCCAGTGCTTTAGTGAGCATTTATCCCGCGACAGGCAAACAATTACAAGACTATGGTATTCACAACATCGTGACATTATCAGAAGAAATTGGCAAAGTGATTCGAGGTACCTATGCAGATGAACAAGAAAAACGCCAAGCATTAGTAGAAGTTACGGATGGCTTTGAATTGTTCCAAGGAAAAATTCTAGATGTAGAACGAGAAGTAAAAGGTGGCTTCAATTTGGGACGTGTCAAATTGAGTGGCTTAAACAGTGATGCTGGTTCAGAAGCAGTCGTCCATTTTCAAAATGAAAATTTAATTGCCGAGAAAGATGGTCAGGTGATTGCGATGACGCCTGATTTGATTTGTATGGTAGATTTAGAAACTTTAACGCCTGTGACAACAGAAAGCTTGAAATACGGCAAACGTGTCCAAGTAATGGGCTTGAAAGCGAATGCTGCTTGGCGAACGAAAAAAGGTATCGAAACAGTGGGTCCTCGGTATTTCGGCTACGAAATGGATTATCAACCACTAGAAAACTTAGTAGCGAAGGAGGACAAATAAATGTATAAAATCGGTATCGATGTCGGCGGCACAAATACAGATGCTGTTATTTTAGATCATCAATTAAACTTGATTCATTCAGTGAAAGTTCCAACAACCGATGATATTCAAACAGGGATTGCCGGTGCCTTAAATAAAGTTTTGGCAGAATCAGCAGTGGACCCAACCAAAGTCACACATGCAATGTTGGGCACGACCCAATGTACGAATGCCATTGTTGAGCGAAAAAAATTAGCAAAAGTTGGGGTCCTTCGTTTGGGCTATCCAGCAACCGCTTCGGTCTTGCCTTATACAGCTTGGCCCAAGGATTTAGTGGCCACTCTTTCAGAAACGTATGCTTTAGCACATGGCGGCTACGAATATGATGGACAACCATTGACTGCACTGGACGAAGAAGAATTACGTGGGATTTTGGCCTCTTGGCGAGGAGAAGTAGAGGCAATCGCAGTAATTGGCGTTTTTTCTTCTTTAAAAAATGACCAAGAATTGTTTGTTCAAGCACTTGCGAAGGAAGTGTTAGGGGCAGATGTTCCTGTATCTTGCTCCTCAATGATTGGGTCTGTCGGTTTAATTGAACGGGAAAATGCGACAATTTTGAATGCTGCGTTGCACAAAGTAATTAAAGTGACCAGCGAAGGCTTTGAACAAGCCTTAGAACAAGAAAAAATTCATCACGCCCAAGTGTACTTATGTCAAAATGATGGTACGTTAATGTCGTTAACGTATGCCAAACAGTTTCCTATTTTAACCATTGCTTGTGGACCAACCAATAGTATTCGTGGCGCTTCATACTTAGCTGGCTTGAAAGATGCGGTTGTTTTAGATGTTGGTGGCACAACGTCCGACATTGGCGTGTTAGTGGATGGCTTTCCAAGAGAATCTTCACTGGCCGTTGATGTTGGCGGGGTACGGACCAATTTTAGAATGCCAGATATCGTGTCAATCGGTGTCGGCGGCGGCAGTCTAGTGCGTGAACAACCAGATGGTTCTGTGACAGTTGGCCCCGATAGTGTCGGCTACCGTATTACACAAGAGGCCCTTGTTTTTGGCGGCACACAATTAACGACCACTGATATCGCGGTTCGCTTAGGCCATGCCCAAGTCGGTGATCCTAGCAAAGTGGCTCATTTAGACCAAGCGTTTGCGGAAAAAGTGTACCTAAAAATTGGCGAATTGGTCAGTGAAGCGATTGATCGCATGAAGACCAGTTCCGCAGACGTGACGGTCGTTTTAGTTGGTGGTGGGAGTATTATCATCCCCGAAGAATTGACAGGCGTTAAAGCGCTAATTCGCAACGAAAACGGAGCAGTGGCGAATGCCATCGGTGCCTCTATCGCTCAGATTAGCGGACAATACGAACAAATTTATGTCTATTCAAAAATCCAACGGGACGCGGCGTTGGTCGATGCCCAAGAAAAAGCCGTCCAACAAGCCGAACTTGCGGGTGCAGTCCCTGGCACAATCGAGTTAGTCGAGGTGGAAGAAACACCACTCGCCTATCATCCAGAAAATGCAACCCGCTTACGAGTAAAAGTGGTTGGGAATATGTATTAAAAGAAAGGAAATCCTCTGGCATATGAGGGTTTCCTTTTTGTGCTATAGTAAAAGAAGAAGGAATAACTATGGCTAAATTATTCGCCTACCAAATTGGTCAAAACCCTCGTATTCAAACGGACCTTTTGGTAGATCCTCAGCTGTTTGAAGATGAGCATGGCTGTGCGGGGGGTGTGGACTTCGGGTTAGCAGATTGTGTTCAAACCGGAATGTTTACAGATATTGAAGTGATAAAACGGTATCTTCACGAAGCAACCTACGTTTTTATTAATGGTGACTTTGACCGACTAAGTTATTTAGAAATTGGGATTGCACTTTCCTTAGGCAAAACACTTTATGTCATTACAATGAATCCAAACGTAACGAAAGAAGATTTAGGAATTTCCTTCGACAATGCTACGATTGAATTCCTTTACCCCAGTGCTTTTACGGAACGAATCCATGAAACAGAAGCAGCAGAAAACTAAACAAAAGTAAGTAATACGACTGTCTTTTTTTGCTATTTTTTGCGATAATAAAGGAGAAAGTTCAAATTGAAAGGGAGCCAGAATAAATGAAAACCTATGATTATATTGTTATTGGTGGCGGTAGTGGCGGGATTGCTTCTGCTAACCGCGCAGGAATGCACGGGGCCAACGTCCTTTTAATTGAGGGCAACGAAATTGGTGGGACCTGTGTCAACGTTGGTTGTGTGCCTAAAAAAGTCATGTGGCAAGCCAGCAGCATGATGGAAATGATGGAAAGAGACACAGCAGGCTATGGGTTTGATGTTGAAATCAAAAATTTTAGCTTTAAACAATTAGTTGAAAATCGTGAAAAATATATCGACTTCTTACATGGTGCGTATAATCGTGGTTTAGACAGTAACAACATTGAACGTATCCATGGTTATGCTACGTTTACTGGGGAGCAAACAATTGAAGTCAATGGAACAGAATATACGGCGCCGCACATTTTAATCGCGACAGGTGGTCGTCCGAAAAAACTAGGTATTCCAGGAGAAGAATATGCCTTAGATTCAAACGGCTTCTTTGCGTTAGAAGAAATGCCAAAACGTGTGGTCTTTGTCGGTGCGGGTTACATCGCAGCCGAATTAGCAGGAACCTTACATGGCTTAGGCGCAGAAACACATTGGGCCTTCCGTCATGAACGACCATTACGAAGCTTTGATGACATGCTTTCTGAAAAAGTCGTAGAACGCTATCAAGAAATGGGCATGCAAATTCATCCGAATGCAACACCAGCTAAAATTGAAAAAACGGCGCAGAATGAGTATGTTATTACATTTGAAAATGGTGAATCAATCACGACAGATGCCGTGATTTTCGGGACAGGCCGTCAGCCGAACACGGATCAATTAGGCTTAGAAAATACGAAAGTAGCCCTTGATGAAAAAGGCTACGTCAAAGTAGATAAATTCCAAAATACCACGCAAAATGGTATCTACGCAGTCGGCGATGTTATTGGGAAAATCGACTTAACGCCAGTCGCGATTGCCGCTGGTCGGCGCCTGTCTGAACGCTTATTTAACGGACAAACCGATTTATATTTGGATTATAACTTGGTACCAACGGTGGTCTTTACCCATCCGCCAGTTGCGACAATTGGCTTGACGGAAAAAGCAGCGCTTGAAGAATATGGTGAAGACCAAGTGAAAATCTATCGCTCTAGCTTTACACCAATGTATTTTGCTTTAGGAGAATACCGTCAAAAATGCGACATGAAATTAATCTGTGTCGGCGAAGAAGAAAAAATTGTCGGTTTGCATGGCATCGGCATCGGTGTTGACGAAATGCTACAAGGCTTTGCAGTCGCTATTAAAATGGGCGCGACCAAAGCTGATTTTGATAATACTGTTGCGATTCATCCAACAGGCTCAGAAGAATTTGTAACAATGCGATAAAAGGCGAATAAACCCCGAAAAAGAGCGTTGCATCAGCAACGCTCTTTTTTGAATACACGAGTTATTTCATTCAATTTATAACCAATTGGGTGCTGACAAACGTGATGAAATTAGCTATTTTCTATTATCAGTTGCAACATTTTTTTCATTAAAATGTTGATATAAGGAAGTATCAGAAACGAGTAATTCAATGATTTCAGATTTATCTATAATAGTAATTCTTTGTCGAGATAAAAACGCAATAAATTGTGGTAAAAATCTTTTGGCATAGATATCTAAATATAACTTTGTGGTTTGATTATTATAGGTGACTAGTAAGTAAAAATAGTCGGGACTACTATCAAAAGCGGACGCTCTTATCTTTTTGGTATAAATGATTTCTATGGATTCAATTTCAGAATAAGGAATTTTTATTTGTGTAGAACTGTTTTTTATGCATTCAATGATTTTCAGAATCGGGTTTCTGGAGAATTGATGGACCATAATATCTTGTTGGTTAATTATCCAATAATCTGAAAAGATGATTGGAAAAACTAAAAGTAGACCGATAAATATGATTGCACTAAACAACCAAAAAGGTTGATAACCAAAACCAGTAAGTAGCAAAGAGAAACAAGTCCAAACAATACAAAATAAAATTCCTTTTTTTAGATTATAAATTTTTCCAACAACTTGGGGCTTTTTAAAATAAGGACTACCTTGGATTAGCTCATCAATAGAAACATTGTATAAATCAGAAAGCATCAGTAGATTATCAATTGAAGGGATGGATTGTCCAGTTTCCCATTTGGAAACAGCTTGTGTAGTGACATGTAATTTTTGGGCAATTTGTTCTTGCGTATAGTGATTATTTATTCTCCGTGTTTTTAAAATAGTTTGGATTAACATTATTCGTTACCTCCTTGATTTTAGAGTAGTCTATTCCGCTATATGTTTCAATCAACTAGTGGTTGATAAGCAAATAATTGCTATTAAATAAACAATAACATCTTTTAACTACTGACTTTTCCAAGAAATATGCTATGATTAAAAAAATCAGCAAAACTGAGGGTAGGGAGTTAGAGGATGGATAAAATTAGAATTAACAACTTGAAATTTTTCACAAAAAATGGTGTTTTGGCAGAAGAAAAACGTCTAGGACAGCAAGTAGAAATCGACCTTGAAATGCAGTTGTCGTTAGCTGAGGCAGGGCGAACAGATGATGTCACTCAAACTGTCAATTATGCCGAAGTGAATGAATTGATTGCCCAACGAGTAAACAATCACTCGTACGATTTAATCGAAGGGTTAGCGAGTGCTATTTTAGATGATATTTCCGCAGATTATCAAGAACAATTGAACAAAATTATCATTAAAATTAGAAAATATAGTGTGCCGATGCCCGGCCTTTTTGACAATATTGAAATTGAAATGGAGCGAGAAGTATAGATGATTGGCTATGTAGCATTAGGTAGTAACGTCGGCGATCCGTACGCAAATTTAGTGAAAGCCCGCAATTATTTAAACGAAGACCCGCAGATTCAGGTCGTGGCTTCTTCAAAACTTTATGAAACGGATCCTTACGGCTATACAGACCAAGATGATTTTTTGAACGCCGTATTGAAAATTGATACTAGCTATACCGCTGAAGAGTTATTGGCTGTTACCCAAGGGATTGAGCAAGTAATGAAACGTAAAAAATTAATTCACTGGGGTCCGCGGATTATTGATATTGATATTTTATTATTAGGGGAACAGTCAGTCGCGTTGCCCCACTTACAAGTTCCTCATCAAGAATTAACAAAACGGTCATTTGTTTTGATTCCCTTAAGTGATGTTTACGCAGAGGAACAATTATTGGGTACGCCAATAGCTACGTGGATTCAGCGCAGTGGCAATCAAGAAGAAGTGCGAGTAAGCGAAAAGGAATGGTAGAGATGGAGCAGGAAAAACAAGCGCAAATTGAGCAGGCAGTTACCACAATCTTAGAAGCGGTGGGGGAAGATACTCAACGGGCAGGACTCATTGATACACCCAAACGCGTAGCTAAAATGTATGCAGAAGTTTTTAGTGGATTAACCGAACCTGAATTTGACGATTATAAATTATTTGATAGCTTAAATGAAGGCGAAATGGTTCTAGTAAAAGATATTGCCTTTTATTCAATGTGTGAACACCATTTATTGCCATTTTATGGAAAAGTACATGTCGCTTATCTGCCAGAAGGTGGCAAAGTATTGGGACTAAGCAAGTTACCAAGATTAGTAGAACATTGTGCCAAACGTCCCACAGTTCAAGAAGATTTAACAGTGACAATTGCCCGCAAACTCCAAGAAAATATTCCCGTCAAAGGCATTGCAGTAGCCATTGAAGCGGAACATATGTGTATGACGATGCGCGGCGTGAAAACACCACAAAGTAGCACCAAAACATTTCAATTTACCGGACTATTTAAAGAACAAGAGTGGAAAAATCAATTTTTAATGGAGATACGTTAGAAAATGGAAATCATTGTTGGCACGAATAACCAAGGTAAGTTAAAAGAAATGCAATCAGGACTTAAGGACCCCGCTATTCAACTTGTCTCTTATCGAAAGTATACAACCAGTCAAGAACAACCTGCAGAAACTGGCACTACGTATGCTGAAAATGCTTATCTAAAAGCTCGCTTTTTCCAACAATTAATTGGCCGCCCAGTGTTAGGTGATGATGGCGGCTTAACGTTAACTGCTTTTCCTGATTTATTAGGTATTCATACAAGCCGCTTTTTCCATTCAGCCAATCCGGAAGAACAGAACCGCGAACTGTTGCACTTATTTGAAGGGCAACAGTCGACCCGAGAGTTAACCTTATCAGCCACGTTGGTCTATGTACTCGATGACGACAAACTGTTGCAAACGGAAGCCACTTTGACTGGTGAATTAGTTGAACCGCGCGGTACAGGCGGTTATGGCTTTGATCCGATTATTTATTTACCAGACCGAGGCAAAACCTTAGCGGAGTTGTCCACGAGTGAACGAATGAAGATAAGTCCTAGAATGCGGGCTTTACGAAAGATGATTCAGCAGATAAAGGAGCAATGTGACAATGATTGATTTAAAAAAGAATTACCAAATTATGGGGATTGTCAACACGACCCCCGACTCTTTTTCTGATGGCGGTAGCTACACAACGGTCGACGTGGCCTATCAACATGCGCTTCATCTACTAGAAGCGGGGGCCGATATTTTAGACATTGGCGGCCAATCCACACGTCCTGGCTACGAAGAAGTTTCTCCACAAGTTGAGGCAGACCGAGTATTACCATTAATAAAAAAAATACGTGAGACTTCTCTAGCGCCGATTTCTGTGGATACCTACTATCCCGAAGTAGCAGAAGCCGCGATCCAAGCTGGTGCCACAATGATTAATGACATCAAAGGATTAGACACTCCGGGGATGGCAGAAGTCCTCGCACAATATCCTGAAGTCCAAGTTGTGATTATGCATTCCAGAAAACACCAATCCCTTTCTTTAAAAGAAGAGTTGCACCAATTTTATACAGAAAAAATTGAACAATGCCAAAAATACGGCCTTTCCTTAGAAAAAATTTGTTTCGATCCAGGGATTGGCTTTCATAAAACTGTCGCAGAAAACCTTCAACTGTTAAAAGATCCTAACGCCTTTCGCTACCAAGATTATCCGTTACTGTACGGCGTTTCTCGCAAACGAACCATCGGCGCTTTAACGAACGAACCAGAACCAGCCAACCGTGATTTTGGCTCAGCCGCTGCTTCCTTGTATGCAGCACAACAAGGCGTAGAAATTTTACGTGTTCATAATGTCCAAGGCTTAAAACAAACATTTGATGTCTGGCGAGCATTGTCGGAGAAGGAGTAAAGGTAGACCAATAGACTAAACAGACCGACCATCAAAAAAGATGGTCGGTCTGTTTAGTCTAAAAAATTTTAGTTGGCTGAATCGTTTTATCCCAGTAAACGGTGCGCGATTTTTATTACAAAAGAAAGCGGCTGTTGAATAATCAGGAAAGTAAGCGTATTCTAGGAAGGCACAAATGTGTTATACTACACAAGTAGGAAGTTTATGACGGTGGCAATTTCTCAAAAAAGGGGGGACTGCCAATGTTTTTGCTTGTTTGCTCTTTCCCTAGAAAGGAATAGTAGTGACTGTCTTTGAAGCATTGATGCTTGCGATTGCTTTCGCAACATTAATTGTCAAAATCAGTAATAAAAACGACAAAAAATAAACCCGTCATAACCTTTAGCGAAGATTGACGGGTTTATTTCCGTATTAAAATCAAGCTACCGTCTTAAACGGTCTACCCGAGAGCGTATGTCTAGTACGCTCTCTTCGTGTTTATTATACCAAGATATCACCTAAAAAGCTAGCCGCTAAATCCTCAATAGGATCCAGCGGCTTTTTTAATTTTCTCTTGTCAAAATCGTTTGTGTAATTTCATACAATTGTTCTTTCGCTTGGGCCTTTGTTTCAGGAAGTTTGCTGATTTCTTTCAGCGCTTTTTCTGTGTAATGAGTGGCTAATTGTTGGGCCTTTTCTACGCCACCTAGTTCATGGACAAGACGATAAATTTCCTGTGTTTCTTCATCGGTCAAGGCTTCTTTTTTCATTAAAAGTGGCAACAAGACTTCACGATTGGCTTCAAGTGCATAAATCAAGGGCAAAGAATACACGCCTTGACGTACGTCTTCTAAGACGGGTTTGCCGATAGCATCGGCAGTTTGTGTATAGTCCAAAATATCATCAATAATTTGAAAAGCCAGCCCGATATTTTCGCCGATTTCACCACAACGTTTGGCAAAACGTTGGGAGGTGCCACTTTCATAGGCACCGACAAAACAACTTAGCGCAAACAATTCCGCTGTTTTCCCAGAAATATTTTTTAAATATTGGTCAATCGTTACCTCGAAATTATAGCGATTGTCCATTTGACCAAGCTCACCAGTCAGGACTTTTTCCATACTGCGCGAATTTAATTGAATGCTTTTTAATGAAGAAGAATAATCAGATAAGAGCTTGAAACAGCAAACAAAAAGATAATCGCCTGTATACACGGCTGTGCTATTTCCAAAGCGCGAACGCAATGTTGGCAAGCCACGACGCGTATCGGCTTCGTCGACAATATCGTCGTGAACTAACGTGGCGGTATGCAGTAATTCAATGGAAGCCGCTAACGCTGTCGCCTTTTTAGGGTCCCGCTGTTCACCAAAATAAGAGAACAACAGTTGGTAGGCTGGACGTAGCAATTTGCCGCCAGAATGAATCATGTCATGGACAGCAGCTTGAATCTCTTGATTATCGATTTGAACCGCTTGTTCCATCAAGCGAAGAGTAGTTGTTAATTCTTTTGATAACGTAGGATAGGTATTCCACATAGGATGTATATTCATAAGATGACTCCTTTAATTGTGGCGGACAGGTTTTCAATTAGAAAAATTGACTCCACTTATGTTTCGTTGTTTGTTCATAATTCAGTTGGAATTTTCGTAACGTCTGGACGTGTTGTAGTAAATAATTAGCGGCAATCCCAATGGCAATCCCCGAAAGTAACCCAAACAGAGATAGAAATGGTAAGTACAGCATCGGCGCCCACGAATGAGCAAAGAAAGAGGTCGTTAGCAACTGACCAACGTTGTGTAAGAAACCACCAACGGCACTAATCCCGATAATGCTGACCCGTTTTGGCCCCAGCTGCTTGACAAGCAACATGCCGAAATAACTTAATAAGGCACCACTGGCACTATAGAAAAAGGTCGAAAGTGTGCCGCCCAGTAATGTCGTTAAAATCAAACGTAAACAGACTAGGAAAAAACTATCACGCTTACGCATGGTGAAAATCGCAATAATGGTAATTAAATTTGCTAGACCGAGCTTTGCCCCAGGAGCAAATGCGAAAGGGTAAGGAATCATATTTTCGATTAAACCAATAATGACCCCTTGGGCAACGAGCATAGCAATATAAATATTCTTGTGTAATTTGCTCATAGTTGTCGTGCTTAATAAATTAAGCTACCGTCTTCACTCCCATCAGAAGCTTCCACGGTGATAAACAAATTGTGGGGTAGACAGGCAATCGGGGTTTCACCAGGTTTTGAAATCCAGCCTCGTCGAACATCCACTAAGTCAGCACAGTTGGCTTCCTTCACGCGGATACGATCACCATCTACTTCAATCAGGTTGTAATCACCGTCTTTTGCTTCGTATTTATATGTATAATGCGGGCCGTCCTTTTTTAAGTCAAAGACTTTGATTACTTTGTTGTCTACTTTCAAGACTGCTTGATACGTAGCCGCTTCTTGACCACGGTTTTGCATGGCAAAAACAACAAGGGGCAGAAAAGAACCAAGAACTAAAACAGCAATAATAATAACGTCCCATGTTTTCAAGCGACTTTTCTTAATGAATTCTTTGATCGTCATTTTCTTCTCTCTCCTTTGGTGTTTTTTTCTTGTCTATCATAACATAATGAACGGAAAAGAAGTATTCTTTTCCAGTTGAGCCACCATATTATATAAAAGAAAATATGTGGGACAAAAGTCATGCTTGACTGCTGTCCCACATACTAAATCCTATGATAGTCAGCTGGAGACATGTGTCTCAGCTTTTGCTCGTAGTTGTCAATCGATTATCGATTGCTTACTTACCGCCGTATCTAGCTTTCGGGGTACCATACCACGCTTTACCAAGTTTGCGTTGAATCCATGGAATTACCCAGCGGTCTAAACCGACAGCACGGCCTGAACCGTTCATCAAAGCAAAAGCGACAAAGATAAACCAGATATTTACCCAATAGAACATGCCAGATAAACAGAAGGCAATTGTTAAACCAATTGTAGCAGCACTTGATAACCAAGTGAATAAACCAGCAATCAATGCTAAAGCAATACATACTTCAACGATTGTCATGAATTTTTGCATGAACAAAGCAACTTCTTGGTTTGGCATCATAAATTTCATTACGCTTTCGAACCATTTAGGCATGTGATCAAACACTTGCATTGGTGTTTCGCCGTAAGCGTAGCTTAAACCAAAGTGCGCTGCTTGTGTTGCCGCATCGGCACCACCGCTTGCCGCCGCATCCGCCGCACCACTTGCAGCAGTTGTTGCTGTTTCAGTTGCTTGAGAAGCACCTGTTGTTACTTGTTCTTGTAACCAAGGGAATGGGAAAACGACTTTATCTGTGAACCAAGAACCGTCACCAAACCAAGTGCTTGGTTTCAAGTAATCGCCGTTGCCGACAATTTTCTTCATTGATTCGACTAACCAAACCATACCATAGAAGACACGTAGCGGAACACTCCACAAGACATTGCCGTAACGAGACGTATGTCCGCGAGCAACAGAACGATCATCTTTAATATGGAAGATTTCGTGCATAATGTATTGGAACATATAGTAACCAGAACGAATATCAAAGAAGTATTTCAAGTTAACGATATGTTTCATAATGATGGCTAAGAAACCACTCAAATGAATTTTATCGAATAAGTTGGCAACGCCCCATTTCGCGCCGATGGAAACCATGAATCCTTGGTAGTTTCCTTTAAAGGCGTGTTTTTCGCCACCTTTAATATCTGCAACGATGTTGGCAGCCGCAGTATGACCTGTTTGTTCAGCTGCTTGAACGATTTGAGGAGTTGGTGTATTTGGTGTTTCTTCGTAATAAACCAAGTCACCAATGATATAAATGTTTTTGTCTTCGTAACCTTTTGCTTGCATGTATTCATTCGCAACTAAACGACTACCACGGGCTGCTTCTAAACCAAAGTCAGCGGCATCAGAAGTTGCTTTCACACCAGCTGTCCAGATTAACGTATGCGTTGGTACTTCAGAACCATCTTTTAATTTAATGTGATCTGATGCAACTTCAACGATTGGTGAGTTCAATAATAATTGAACATTTTTCTTTTCTAGATAACGTTCTGCTTTGGCAGCATCGTTACGAGATAACATGTTTAAGATGGTTGGCATTGCTTCAACAACCATTAATGTAATTTCGTCTGGATCAATTTTGGCATCTTTCGCTAAACGATCTTTCCAGTCGATTAATTCGCCGACCATTTCGATCCCAGTAAAACCAGAACCACAGACAACGAATGTTAACATTGCTTTGCGTACTTCAGCATCTGGTTCGATGGCTGCTTTAGCAACGGTTGCTTCAATGTGATGACGAATTTTCACTGCATCATCAAATGACCATAAGGTGAAACCATTTTCTTTCACGCCTGGTGTTCCAAAGTCGTTTGGTTCGCCACCCATACCCAGAATTAACTGGTCAAATGGATAAGAACCTGCTAAAGTTTTCACAACTTTGTTTTCTTTGTCGATCCCAGTAACAGTATCTGTTACCAATTTTACGTTTTTCTTGCGTGAGAACAAACGTTGTAAGTCGTATTGAATTGCTTCTGGTTCAACACGTCCGCCTGCTACTTCATGCAATTCGGTCATCATAGTGTGGTAAGAATGGCGATCAATCAATGTGATTGTTACGTCCGTATCTTTTTTAAATTTCTTTGCTAGAAATTTAGTAGCTGAAACGCCAGCATACCCAGCACCTACAACGACAATATTTTGCTTTGTCATTGACAATCCGCTCCTTAATATTGTAAGTAGTAAAATAGTGATAATGATTAATAAGTACACAATCGACTAACATTATATAAGTATTTCACGAATTTGTCTAATATAAATTTTAATTGTCAACAAATTTACTCCAACGATGAGTTTTTGATGAAAAAAAGACCGAAATGTAAATATTTTTAGGGGATGGTCTTGACAACGTTTTTAAAACCATTATAATGTGTAATGTATCACAAACTTTTGATGTTTGTGAAAATCATGAAAGAAAAGGTGACTATCAATGAAAGTGAATAAATTTGTTAAAGGTTTTGCGGCAATTGCATTATTTAGTTTAGTATTAGCAGGCTGTGGCGCAGACAAGAAAGACAACACAACGAACTCTTCTAGCGCAGCATCTTCAGAAACGAAAAAATCAACTGAATCATCAGCACCAGCGAAAAAAGTTGCCGGTGGCGATTTAAAAGATGGTACGTATAAATTAGAAGAAAAAAATGAAAAAAATGGTTACCGTGCAGTCTTTGAAATGACTGTAAAAGACGGCAAAATCACTGAATCTAAATATGACAACATCAATGCTGACGGCAAATCTAAAACAGAAGACACTAAGTATGAAGAAAGCATGAAAGCAAAATCTGGTGTTGGACCAAAAGAATACATCAAACAATTAAACGATTCTTTTGTTAAAGCACAAAGCGCAAGCGGTGTGGAAGTAGTAACTGGTGCGACTCATTCATCTGAATCATTCCAAAACTACGCACAACAATTAATCCAAGCAGCACAAGCTGGTAACACAGACACAATCGAAATCGACAATGGCGCAGCATTGAAAGATGGTACGTACTCATTGAAAGAAAAAAATGACTCAAACGGCTACCACACAACATTCTCAATGACTGTGAAAGATGGTAAAGTGACTGAATCTAACTACGATAACGTGAACGCTGACGGCAAATCTAAAAAAGATGACACTGAATACGAAAGCAAAATGAAAGACGTTGCTGGCGTTGGACCAAAAGAATATATCGAAACATTAAACAAAGAATTTGTTAAAGCAATGGGCGAAGAAGACGGCTCACCTGCAGGTGTTGAAGTGGTAACTGGTGCAACACACAGCACACATTCATTCATCAACTACGCACAACAATTAGTGAACGCTGCTGAAAAAGGCGACACAACTGAAATCGTTGTTGACAACATCGTAACAAAATAATTAGAAATAAATGAATCGTGAAGTAGTTCCTGAAATGCTTTTCAGCAATTACTTGACACCATTGAGGGGTTGGGAAAAAGTCGGTTGGCTGACTTCCCGCCCCTTTTTCTTCGCTAGTTCTGTCCATCATTTCACAAATTTTTTCACAGAAATTTGTGAATTTCCAAGAGAAAGACTTTTCATTTTTTCCAAAAAAGGCTACTATGCAAGAGAACTTATTTTTTAATTAAAGAAGGAAAGAAGAGGGAATCCTATGAAAAAGAAACTTCTGCTCATGGTGAGTGTTCTAGCAGTGCTGTTTGTGGCAGCTGCTTGTTCCTCAAAACCAGAAGCGAAAATTAATACAGAACCATACTCTGACCGTCAAACAATGCTTGGTACCTACGTTCAAATTCGCATCTACGATGATGGCAAAGAAGACGTCTTACCGAAAGCTTTTGCCCGTGTCAAAGAACTAGGCGATAAAATCACCGTCAACCAACCAGGTTCAGAAATTGATGAAATCAACCAAGAAGCAGGCGTGAAACCAGTCAAAGTCTCAGATGACCTGTATCCTTTGTTGAAAAAAGCCTATGAATACAGCAAAGACTCCCGCGGCGGCTTCGACATGGCGATTGGCCCAATCACCTCTATGTGGCACATTGGCTTCGATGATGCCCGCAAACCAAGCCAAGCCGAAATTGATCAAGCTTTGAAACTCGTCGATTACACGAAAGTCAAATTCAACGACAAAGAGCAAACCGTTTACCTTGAAGAAAAAGGCATGCAATTGGATTTAGGCGCAATTGCCAAAGGCTTCATCACCGACGAAGTCGTGAAAGTCCTGAAAGACAACGGCGTCACCACCGCTATCGTCGATTTAGGCGGGAATGTTTACGTCTTAGGACACAGCCCACGCGGCAAAGACATGGATTGGACAGTCGGGATTCAAGATCCGAATAAAGCCCGCAACACAGTCTTAGGTCAAGTTAAAGAAAGCAACAAAACCTTAGTCACATCAGGAATTTATGAACGCTACTTAAAAGTCGATGGCAAAACATACCACCATCTCTTTGATCGTGAAACTGGCTATCCGTTTGATAACGACATCGCAGGTGTCACCATTATCACCGACAAATCCATCGATGGTGATGGTCTCTCAACAGCCGTCTTCTCAATGGGCGTCAAAAAAGGACTAGAATATGTCGAAAGTCTGAAAGGAACCGATGCCATTTTCGTCACAAAAGACGACAAAGTCTACATCAGCAAAGATATCGAAGGCAACTTTGAAATCGGCAAAGACTCTGGCTATACGATGGGGAATCGGGCCGATTTGAAATAAGGAGCGACTAAAAATGTCTTTAAATGTGTTTTTAAAAGTAGTGGAAATTCAGACGAAGCTAGCCAGTCTCTTTCCCTTCATTATCGGGGTCTTGTTTTCAATGACCTATTTCGGGGAAGTCCAGTGGGGCAACACGCTGGTTTTCTTCATTGGCATGGTGGTCTTTGATATGGCCACCACCGCCATTAATAATTACATGGACTTCAAAAAAGCCAAATCGGACGTCTATAAATATGAAGAAAATATTATCGGACAATCAGGCGTTTCACCACAACTGGTCCGCAACATGATTTTCGCCATGATTGCCTTCACTGCCGTTGTGGGTGCGTACTTAACGGTTCAAACCGGCTGGCTCTTCCTCGTATTAGGGGGGATTTGCTGCTTCATCGGTATTTTCTACACGTATGGACCGATTCCGTTATCCCGCATGCCCTTGGGGGAAATTTTCAGTGGCTTCACGATGGGCTTAGGCATCTTCGTCTTAACCGTTTACTTGAACGTGGTTAACCAGCCGCCTTTTTACTTAACGGTCGATTTTGCTAGCGGCGCCTTTCGCTTAGACGGCAATCTCTGGGCGGTGCTTGCGATTGTCGTGGCGTCCTTGCCCTTGGTCTGTTCGATTGCTAACATCATGCTCGCCAACAATTTACGGGACTTAGACACGGATATTGAGAACCACCGTTATACATTAGTCTATTATATCGGGCGCCCAGCAGGGATTGTGCTGTTTCAAGTGTTAGCGCTAGCTGGTTATCTGGTGATTTTATTCGGCTTCATTAGTGGTATTTATCAATGGCCAGTGTTAATTACATTTGCTACTTTGCCTGTCATTTGGAAAAATATTCAAACGTTTAAACAAGAATTGCCGCAGCCGAAAAGTTTCCGTCATTCCATTAAAAACTTAATGGTTTTCAATGGCACCTATGCCTTAGGGCTATTAATTAGTGCATTGCTTGGCTAGATTCTAAAAAAAGTAGAGAAAATACGAAAAAAATACTGTTTTTTTTCAAGCGACTTCTTCAAAAGTGTTACACAAAGCTCAAAAAGTTAGTATCAATTACTAACTTTTTGAGCTTTTCTCGTTAAATGGCTAGAAACCTTAAACTTTTGTCGGGGATTTTTGATAAAAATTGACTAAAATCGCCTTTTTTTAGTAATGATTATTAAATAACGGGCGTTGTAAACCCTGGTATAACAAGAACTTTCAAAATTTTCGCAAGAGGTGCGAAAAAAACGTCAATTCCTAAGGGGGGGTTCTTTGTTATTATAGAGGTATGAAAAAAGGTTGTTACACATTCCTTGTATAAAAGATCAACGAATACAAGTGAATCTAAAGGAGGTTTTTAAATGAAAAAAAAGCGTTATTTAATGATTGTGTGTCTACTATCTTCTCCTAGTTTTTTTATAAATGTTGAAGCGTCTGATGGTGGTTCTAGTTCGGTGGGGATTGAATTTTACCAAAATCCGAGAACACCCGCTC
>OLNC01000609.1_pt1 | contig 31508 bp, 36 predicted proteins | sample 1672011 | NCBI WGS metagenome assembly OLNC01 (sample SAMEA3136636, study PRJEB25190) | human gut metagenome | biome: human gut; feature: human-associated habitat; material: faeces | place: Austria | collected 2013 | reverse complement strand
CAAAAAATAACAATGTATGATGAACTGATGCCTGTTGCTAAAAAGGTAAAAACTGGCGATTCAAGCAATCCGTTTAGTTATCTTGTTTTAACTGGTGTTGCAGTTTTAGGAATGTCCCTTGTTTATTATAGAAAGAGAAAAAGTTGTTAATTAAACTAAAAGAGGCAATTTGCCTCTTTTTTGTATATGCTATTTAAAAATTTAGATGGCATATACAAAAAAAGAAAGGTGTGTGGAGAATATGAAAAAAAGATATGTTGTAATATTTTTACTTATATTAATGTTTTTTATTAGTGGCTGTCAAAGTGAGTTATTCAGTGATCCAAACTTCAGCAAAGATAAAATAAAATTTAATAGCGATATAGTAATAAACTATGGGGAAAAGAATGTTGATACTACAAAATTTGTGTCGGGTATAGATGATATAAAAATTAAAGACAGCAATAGATTAAAGGATGAGCTAAGAATCACTGTTGATAATTACAGTATTATTTGTCCTGAGTTTGATGCAGATGAATTAGGTAAACATGTACTTGTTTATTCTTTAGGTGATTACAAATACAAAGTAGAAGTAACTGTAAAAGATATAACTGCACCTTTGATTCTATTACAAAATAATGAAATTGATTTAACGGTTGGAGAAAAATTTTCAAAAAAGAATTTAGATTACAAAATAAAGGATAATCTTTCCGAGAAGAAAGATATCAGGATTTCAATAAAAGGTGATTATAATTCTAAAAAATCGGGTAAGTACAATCTTAAATTGGTTGCTAAAGATGAAGCAGGAAATAAATCGAGTGTTGATTTTGTTTTGAATATTTATGAAAAGGCTTCACTGGAGATTGACAAAACTAATATTTCATTAAATATTGGGGAGACATCGCTTGTATCTGCGAAGGTTAAAGGAAAAGATCAAACTGTAAATTGGACGAGCGACAACAACACTATTGTGGTAGTTGATAATGGAAAGATTACAGCAGTGGCTCCAGGAACTGCAATTATAAGAGTCACATGTGGAAATCTCGCAAAAGAAATTAATGTAAATGTAAAAGCTAAAGAGACAAACAACAGTGCTAACAGTCAAAATTCAAATAATAGTAAAAATAATGCAAATAATAGTTCGAGTGGCGGGACAGGTGGCAATAAGGTTACCAATCCCTCACAGTATAATAAATATTTTTCTGGGGTATCGATTGCTACATACAATGAAGCATTAAGTTATGCCGAGGGTAAAGTGAATAGTGGGGTCGTAAATTCTTATTCATTAATGCCAGATGGCAAGGGATATCAAGTAACATTCGGTTAGATAATAAAAATCCATGTCAATGGATTTTTTATTATATATTTTTATATTTTGAAAGGAGAAAAAGCAAATGAATATTATTGGAATTATTTGTGGTGTAGTTGTTGCAGTAGGATGCCTTATCGTTTTTTTATGTCAACTGATTAAAAATGATATCGAAAATGTAATTGTATTTATTGTAACAAGACTGGCTATTGCCATAGCAGCTGGCTTAACTGTTGCAATGGCATTATCAATTTAAGGAGGAATAATTATGCGAATTAAACTAAATAAAAATTTATTAGTAAGAAAGGAAGATGGTTCAGTAAACCGTATAACAATCAATCAAAAAGATTACTATAAATTTATTTTGCCAAAAGGATGTGACTTTGGAAATACATTAGATGAAAATGGAAATGAAGTAGGAAAATTACCAGATTCAATACGTGCCTCATTTATCGTACCTGTCTGGTATACAAGTCAGGCAATAGAAGGTGAATTATGTTATATTGATTTTCCTGATAACTATAAGTATTTAAAAATTACTTTAGATTTGGGCAAGAGCGAAGAAAGATTAGAAGATGGTAGACATAAACATCTTTTTTCTGCAATTGAAAATATTTCGCCCAATGAACTTGCAGATATTATTGAAGATACAAAGTGGTTAAGTTTTACCGTTTCGGTAAAACAGTTAGGTAAACCGTATCAAACTGAACAGGGAAATAAAAGGATAAGCATTTTACTTCCAAAACACGCAGGTGATTTGATGGGGTGCAGAGCAACTATCAGTCAGAACTGTATCAAAGACATAAAAGGAAGAGATGATATTAAAATTGTTAATATCCCAAAAAACTCTAAATTTAACATAATGCGTTCTAAAATTGTTGGTCAGGATATTGAAAACCAAATGAAACCAGTATTTGGCGATAAAATTATCGAAGCAACAGTAACTGGAAAAGAATTATTTGAGTTGTTTAAAATACCTAATGAATACGAAGAACAAACTACTCACGAAGTGGAAAGTGAAGAAATGGAACAAGGATTATAACGGTTTTGATGTAGTTTTAGAAAGGAGACTTTATGAAAGAAATTATTACAATGGAAGTTATCAAAATAACTACTATGGGGTCATTTGATCCATTAATTCAACTTGTAACCCCTTTTGCTGAAGATGCGCTTTTGTTCTTTCAGACAATGGCAGTATTATTTGCTACAGCTATGGGTGTATATTATAAATTAAGACAAATTTTTGCTGATGCACAGGAAGATCAAATGTGGGACAAGAAAACAAGAGGGGTATTTGTAGGACTGGTTTTTATTTTTGCAATTCCTACAGTAATCAAAGTATTATCTTCATATTTTAATTAGAAAGAGGCAATTTGCCTCTTTTTTATATTTTTGAAAGGAGGTATAGAATTGGAACAAATGTTAGAAAAGTGGTATGAATTTTTTGATAAAGAAAGACTCAATAAGTGGATTGATGAAGATAAGGAAAATCGATCTGGTTTTATTGCAGGGGTTAATGAAAAGACAATCAATGAAATTAGGAATATTTTTAAAAATAATATTGAAGAGTTTATTGAATTTTATGACTATACTGGTGGTCAAATATTATTACCAATTTTTAAAATAAGAGATCAGTATAGAGAATTTAAAGAGAGAAAAGTAACCAATGAATATGGATATTATGTTAGGGATATTCCAACAAGCGAATCTAGTGATATACCATTCTTTTTTGAAAACGCCCAATCTTTAGATGAGCTTGGTATTTCTGGTGGTAGTACTGAAAATAATGAAATTATCGAGCTATTGAACAAACTGCTTGGAGAAATTTCCTCTGTTAAAAAGATGAATATAGAAAATAATCATATTTTAAATGAAATTGGTAAAAGATTTTACAATATTGGAAACTCCAAATTTGATATAAATGATGAACAGATCGAAAAATTAAAAGAAGTGTTAAGAGAAATAGGATATGAGATTGAAAATGTAAACCATGAAAATAAGAAAAATTTTCAAATTATTTTACAGCATATAAACACATTTGAAACCAATAAAAATAACAAAATAAGTATGTATAAAGACCATATTATAGAATACGCTAAAAATAATATATTCAGATTTACAGTTATATGCTCATCTATCAGTATATTTATTACGATTGTTTTAATAAAAATTATGGAGGTATTTGTAAAATGATGATGATGGGCTTATTTAGCGGAATCAGCGAGGATGTAGCTAATTTTTTTAGAGATTTCTTATGGAAACTGATTGAAACTGAAATAGACTGTGTCAGAAATTTAATTAATGCACTTGTTAATGGTGTATTATCATTTGGGATTTTAGACAATACATGGATTCAGGATGGATATAAAGCTGCAATTACTCTCATGTTTATTATTTTGCCTGCAAAAATAATTTATGAGTTTATTTTTGCGATGGTTCGAGAAGATGATAATGCTAGTGATGTGAATAAGAAGCTTGGTGGAGCGATTATGGGAGTTATGCTTGCAGTTTCCTTAAGTATAGTAGTTCCTCTGGCTAATAATCTTTCTATAAATGTATCTAAAGCCCTTATTGGTCAACAGTACAGCGTTGGAAGCAGTTCAAATGGAAATTCTTGGAATGATAACAGCGGTACATCTTTAAATAATTCATCATCGGCATCTAATGATACAAATCAAAAAGATTTAGCGAAAGAGCTGGTTGTTTCTACTTTGTGTGCATTTGGCGGTATGGATAGAAATAATACAACCTTTTCTTATGTAACTAACGAAGATGGAGTAGGAATGGATATAGGTGCTGAAAGATTTTATGACTATATAACCAACAGTGACGGCGCTTTGGCAGGATATGAAGGTGAGCCTAGTGAAAACAGTGGTATAAGATCATCAGATAATTTTTTTTCAAAGGGAATTTATAACCGATGGTCATTCTACTATCGTTGGGATGTAAACGGTAATGGGACTGACGGTAGCGATGACTGGGATCTTCTTGGCAGTTGGGATTCATCATCATCTTTTCCAGAGTCATCAAAGTCTGATGGCGGTTATGGTTCAAGAAGTGTCCCGTCAAATGAAACGCAGGCTAAACAGGCATACGAATATATTTGCGACCATGCAGGAGATTATATCTGGGACTTTGGTTATATTGGAACAATGATAGGACTGGCGATATTTATGATACTTCTTTTTATTATTACAATTGAAGTAGCAATGAGAATCATTATGATTGGATTTTTATATGTAATTGGACCGTTGTGTTGTTTATCACTTACAAATTATCAAAATCCGCAGGCGTTTACAGTATGGAAAAATACCATTTTAGGTATATTTTTTGTAAATGTGACTCAGATTTTTATGTTACAGCTTTTAATGAATCTAGCTGGAGATATTTCTAAAGCAGGAAGCGGAAATAGTAATGTTATTGCTTCGATTGCACTGTATTTTGGTACTTTTTCTGCAATTATTGGTTTGCCTAAATATGTTCAGTCAATGATAGGAGGTTATGGACAAGGAATAATGGAAAGTATGCAGCAGCTAAAAGGTGCAGTAGGTGGTGCATGGGGTATGACTGGAGGTGCTGTTTTAGGAGCTGGAAGAAAGGTCATGGGTCGACATAATGAAAATACAGGTCATTTAACTGGCGGATTACGTGGGGCAATTATGGGTAATAAGCATTATGGTGGACAGCGGATCGGTGGCTTAGCTAACAGAACAAGGACGATGAGAGATGGTTTGTTTGGAAAACAGGAACAACAGAAGAAAGATGCCCAATCTGGAAACAGAAGCGGTAATGAGGAATATAATTACAGAGCGGGTCTAAACAGTGATACTGGGGACAATGTGAATAGTGGCGGTGAAGACCGTTCACGTATGAATGCCAATATTGGATCATTTTCTAATCTAGGCGCGGACAACACAAATGATGAAAAATATAGCCACACGAATGTAAGTTCAGGAACATCGGCTAACAAAAAATCAAAGGTTAATGCTCGTTCAGGAGGTCTTCTGGGACGAGATGGAGTGGCAAATAGAACTTATAATGCAGGTAAGTCATTTATAAACAATCCTACAAAAACAACAAGGAAAGCTGTTAATGGAATGGCAAATGTTATAGGGGTTCGTGGTACAGGTCCTAGAAACTGGAATAAAGGAAATAGTGAAAATGAAAATAAAAAATAAAATATACATGAAAAAACATTTGTAGCGTGAAGTGAATTAAGGTATAACGAACTTCATGCAAAAATACGTTCAGCTGCAAGACATTTATGAAATGCATAGACAAAATGGAATTAAGAGGCGATGAATAAGGATGAACAGATTATTTTATACTATTTTTAGCAACATTGATATATTTAAGGTAATAAAAAACACATTTATCTTTATTAGCGAATGTGTAGCGATGAATTTATTATTTTTAGGTCTGGCATGTTTTGCAAATCCAGATATAATAGATAAAAATTTATTAACTGAACTTTCTTTTAAAAACAGTTATGCCTTATATTTATCTATAATAATTTTATATGAAGGAAGCAGAAATTTTGTCAGTTATGCTTTTTTTGATAGAAAAATCACTTATATCAGAGGTTCAACAATAGAACATATGAAAAAAGTGAAAGAATTATGTATCGGATTCAATTGTGAAGTAAAAGTACTAACTGGGGATTCAGATTACAAGGTCAGACTGCTTGGAATTATACTAATGGTTCTTGTCTGCCTGGCAGTTTTGTTCTGTACATGTGTAATAATTCTTATCATGTATGGATATCTGTATTTTATGCTAGGTATTTTACTATATTAAAATCAGGTGATGATAATTTATAGGAGGTGTATAGATGGTTGATCGAAATGATTACAAAATAATTATCAATAAAGGAAAAACTAAAGAAAAGTTTTTTCTTTTTTTAACTGTTGGTGAGATGGGATTTTGCCTTTTTATAGGTGTTTTGAGTTTTAAGTTTTTTGGAATGTTTATGAGTGAACTTTATTCACTGCTGATAGCAGTTGTTTTAAGTGCGTCTATAGCATCGCTTTTTATAGAAATACCAGTTTCGCACCTCAGTGTTCTACATCATTTAAAACTGGCATGCAAGTATTATTTTACTTTACCAAATCAGTATTACTATTATCGTGATAAAAGCAAAGAAGAGAACATTAATAAGGAGGAAGAAAATAGTGATTTTTACCAAGAAGAAAGGTACACAGCAAGCAAAAAAACAAAAAAAGCAGACAAAAGAAACCACAGGTAGAACACGTCATATAAAATATGCAATTCCTGTTACATGGAATGAAGACAGGCAATGTTTTATTGATAATGAGGAACATTTTATTTTAATGGCAAAAACAGATGGTACGAACCTGTTTGGATTAAAAGAAGAAGATCAAAATGTATATATGAATGCATTTGCTTCGATTTTTAATTCTAATACTGGTTCAGGACAAATTTATTCTTATGAAGTTCCTGCAGACGTTGATGGTTATATAAATGATTACAATTATTTAAAATCTCAACTGGATGTTGTTGGAAGCGAGATAGATCAAATAAAATATAAGATTTTGGATGATGCTTCTATAAGATTAGAAGATACAAGTGTTACTAGAGAACTGGTAGATCGATGTTTTGTGATTATACTAAAAGATAAAGACTGGTTCAAGCTCGAAAGAAGATTGGCAGATGTGATTTCGTATCTAAATTCATATCAAAGAACCAGACTTATCACACCGCAGGAAATGTTAGAAGTGGTATATAATTACTATAATCCTGCAAATGGAAAGTTTGTTCCTTCAGTTTATAAAGACCAGTTTGGTGTAATGGAATGTATATATCCAGATTATATTGGTTTTTACGATAAGGGCTTTAATCAGTCAATTGTATTAAATGATTTGTATTGTAAGACTAAATGGTTAGCAACGTTTTATAAAGAGCCTGTAATGGCTCTTTTGTGTTATCTGGCTACTGCCAGAGGAGTTGATTTTTCACTTCACTGGTCACCTGCACCTCATGATGCTATTACGAAAGATATAGATAAATCTATTAGAGCGCTAGAAAAAAGAGCAAATAATGAAAAGGATTTATCAAAAGTTGCCAAGAGTCAAAAGGAAATCAATGAAAATATTGAAATGGTAGAAAAATTAATAAATGATGGAAATTATCCAATTTATTTTAGCGTTTCAATTAGAGTTGTTGCCAGCAGTCCTGATTTATTAGAAGAATCCGTCAAAGCAATTGATAAAGATGTTAAACAGTTCAATATTAAATTTAGAGATGGTATACACCAGCCATTGGAAATGTTTAATCTGACTGCTCCGATTTGTCAAAATTATGTAGAAAATTATATGTTGGAAACTACAGCGGATACAATGGGATATATGTATCCTTTTGTGTATGAGGCGTTATATGATTCAACGGGAGAAATAGATAAAGACAGTAAGGAAGTTTTATATAGATACCCTCCTGTATATATAGGGAATACTAAAAATACAAACGGTGTAGTATTTTATGATAACTTTGTAAGAAAAGGCGATAGAACTAATTCTAATGAATTTATTGTTGGTACGACTGGTATGGGAAAAACTCTATTCCTGATGTGGCTTATTAAAGAGCGATATGGTTTAGGATACAAGCAGTTTATAATTGATATTGAAGGAAAAGAACTGCATAGGCTGGTACATGTTTTAGGCGGGGAAAATATAAACTGTTCTGATGGCAGATCAGGTCTGATTAATCCGCTTCAAATTAGACTTAATGTACCTGAAAGTGAAAAGGATAATGAAAAAACGCCTTTAACTGAAATATTTCCATTATCAGAACATATTAGATTTTTACGTTCATTTTTTGATGCCTATAAAGGAAACGCCAAGGAGGATATTAGACTTCTTCATGATAATTTGATAGAAAAAGCGTTGGAAAATATTTATAGAGGAATTGGAATAACTTATCAAACCAGTGCCCAAATAATTGTAGATAATTATAAAAATAAAGACTTTCCAATAATGCTTGATCTTTATAATGAGCTTTACAGACTGCTGGAAATAGCAAATAGTGAGAAAACTCCTAACATAAAAGAGATAACCAGAATTAAAGAATGTATTGCATTTGTTGAGCCTATGGCATGTGGAGCAGATGCTTCGATATTCAATGGTCACACTAGTATTGATTTGAATAGCCGACTCATTTGTTTTAATGTCAGTGGATTACAGGATAATACCAATAACAAAGTATTATTAACTCAGTATTTTAATGTACTTTCTTTTATATGGACAAGTATAGTATCTAACACCGAAAACATTAGACAGCAACTATATAATGATGAGTTTGGTGTAATAATGGATCCACGCTGTTTAGATATAATGATGTATTTTCAGACAATTGCTAAGCGAATAAGAAAGCGTAAGGGAGGTCTTACAACTGCAACTCAGCAGATTTCTGATGTATTAAAGGACTCTGTAAAAGATCAGGGAGAAGCAATTATTTCTCAGTCTGCATATCAGTTTTATTTCGGATTAGGATCAGGTGGAATTAAATATTTTAAGGATACGGAAAGTAATTTGATTCCTGAAAGCGAAATGGAATTTATTCAGTTTGCTGAAATGGGGGACTGCTATTTTAAAGTAGGTTCACAAACAGCGATGAGAATTCATATTACTTTGCCTGATGATGATTTAGAAGAGTTTGAACGAATTAAAGCAGATTATTAAAGCAGATTAGAACTATATGAATATAATTAACAATATTAAAAAAACTATTGCGGTTACATTACTGGGGGGTGGTATGCCTCTTTTTATTATTTTTATATGTTTGGCAATCCTTCTTACTTCTGTTTCAGTGTCATCAGATGATGCCTATGCAGAACGAGAAGGAATGCAAACAATTGAACTTTTCATACAGATTGCTAATAATGAGTATGAAACTTGCGGTAATGTTAAAGGCGGTGACAAGTATCGAAAATGGTATACAGGTACTGCGGATGGTGCACCATGGTGTGCAACATTCGTCTCTTACATCGCCTACAAAGCAAATATTTTAGATACTGCAATAGTAAAATTTGCTGACTGTGACGCAGGCATTAAGTGGTTTAGAGAAAAAAATCAGTTTAATTATACAGAGTATTATGAGGCAGGAAACTCATATGTACCGCAACGTGGAGATTTGATTTTCTTTTCATCAAATAAAAATAAAAATGATTCTACCCATGTTGGAATCATTGAAGAATGTGATGGCAGCATAATCAAAACAATCGAGGGTAACAGTGGCAATGCTATTAAGAAGAGAAGTTACAGCATTTCAAATGAAACTGGTACTATTTTAGGATATGCAACTCCTAATTATCCATCTTCAGGTTCGGCAAAACTTGAAGGAGCTTTATCAGAGGCATTTAAATTTTTTGCTTCTAATGAGTCGGGAAATGATTATAATAAAGGCTTTTCTAAGGGTGATGGATATTATGCGTTAGGGTATTATCAGTTTGATAGTCGCTATGACTTACAAGAATTTTTAAGATTTTGTTATGAGACAAATCCTACTTTATATGCGCCGTTTTCTAATTTTTTGAATGTTCCGAAATCGAAATTAAGAAATAATAAGAATTTAGAAAAAGCATGGCATCAGGTATATGAAGCAGATTCGGAAAATTTTGCAGTGATGCAGGATACATTTGAATACAATAATTATTACCTTCCAGTTGAAAGTGGACTTGCAGGAAAGGGTATCGATATATCTTCAAGATGCGATGCTTTAAAAGGAATGTGCTGTTCATTATCGAATTGGGCTGGAACAAAAACAGCAGTAACTATTATCATGGATAGCAGGATTAATAGTAATATGAACGATAAAGAATTCGTTTCAAGAGTGTATGATTATCTTTATTCATTAAAATATAATGATTATGCAAAGTACGGAAAGACTGGGAAAAAATATTATAATGGATGGCATAATCGTTGGAAAAGAGAAAAAGAACAGTGTTTAAAATACATCCAGTAATAAGGGACGGAGGATAAAATGAATAATGAAAATAAATATTTTATAAAATTTTTAATACTGGTAGGAGTTTTAATTGTAATTTTAGTTGGATATGCAGGTTTTAATTTTTTTAATATAAGCGGTATTTTTAATGAAAAATCGATTTATTATTTTTGCAGTTATCATGATGATTATTATTTAGATATGAATGATAATCAGATAGTAAAGTTAAAAAATGATATTCAAAATTTTATGGAGGAGTTGGATTATGTTGATGAGGACTATGACAATATAACTTTTCAGTCAGTCGTTTATGAAAAAAACAAGGACGTTGTATATTATTTTTTTCTGGTTGATGATGAAATGAATACCTTGTACGCAGTTCAATTTGATAAAAGAAGTAATAGTTGGGATAAGAAATTTGTGTGGAATGGTGATGATGATAATCGTGATTATCACGATGAAAGTATTAAATACTCGTATTTATACATTGTAGATAAAGAGGAATATGATAATCAAAAATATCTTAAAGAAATAGAAGATACGCCAACTGATGATATTGATCCTGAAATTAATTACTGAGTGAGGTGAAAGTATGGAGTTTAAAAAAAGTTTTTGGCGTACACGAATTTTATGTATGATTGATTCTTATAATAAGATTTCATTAGAAGATAAACTTGACAAAGAGGAAATTCTTGATGATTTGAATGGAAAAGATACAGAATATTATCTGCACGTATACCTTAATGTAAGAAATAAATATCATAAATTAACAAAAAAATTTATTAATAATCAAATTGGTAAGTAATTATTTATTTTAATAAAAAGAAAGGGGAATGGTCGATGGGAATGGTTAAGCTTAATGAGGAATATCTTGAAAAAGTTAAAAAGCATAGAAAAGAATTGCATATTACACAATTGCAGATTTCAAAAAAACTTGGATGGTCATTATCAAGATATCAGCGGTTTGAATCTGGGTTTTATAAAGAAATTGAAGATGATGCACCAAAAAAAATCAAAGAAGAATTTGGTATAGATTATAGTTTGTTACAAGAAAACTTCGCATCAGCAGTAAAAAAAACAATTAGATTTCCGCAAGATTTACATGATAAGATAGTATTTTTTCAACATGAGTTTGAGTGTGATAGCTTTTCCGAGGCTATTATTTTTTGTTTACGTGATTATACTACTAATACGGAACTGGCGAGAACAAAGTATGAGATGAAAGATTTTTTTGAGGAATTAATTCTTCAAACATATGCTAAAACATTAAAAGAAGCAAGATATGAAAGTAGTAAATATAAACATTTATTGAAATACTTAGAAGAAAAATACGGTTTTGAAAGTGAATACGAACAACAACTACTTAATGAAATTGACAACAAAAAGAATCATGCCAGATATTAAAGGAGATAAAATGAAAGATATTATAAAGATAATTTTATATGCTGATGAGGATGTTTACTTAAAAATATATGATCAGTTTTCTAATTTTGATGAAGATTTAAATCGTGAAGTACATTATTTTGATAGAGCTAACAGTGATGTTAGACACATCATGACAAATAAATATATAAACTTTTCAATAAACAACACTGGTGGCTATAGAAACGTTTCGCATGTAATTATCCAAAAATCTTTTTACAAAAACAAAGATATTATCAAAATTCTACGGACATTTAAACTGATTAATCCTAATGTAAAACTGCTTTTATTTATGAACGATGACCCGTCATATTATTCAATGCTGATGTCAATTATTGCAAATGAAGGACTTGCATCAATCGCATTTTCCATTGATGATATTGAAAAATGGTTAGTTGGAGGCGGTGAATTATTTGATCACTCCGAATTGATTATTAAAAAAATAACCAAAAAGAAAAGGAAAGAATTTCTCGCCTATTGATTTAACAATAGGCAAGAAATTTATTTTATTAATTCGTTCTACCTAAATATTCCAATATTTTCCCAAATATTTCCATACCAGATTCCAAATATTCCCTGAATATTTTCAATCATTTTTAGGTAGCAGGATAAGGCAGTCCGACAGGACTGCATATTTGGAGCTTGTTCGCAGTGCGAACAACTAGTGCTGAATCATTCTTCAGGCGATTTCCTCACTGTCGGACAAACTGAATATTATTCAAATAATATTCAGTTTTTTCCTCTTTATTTTCCTCAAAGAATGATTCCTGAGTCATTTTTCAGACGATTTCCGTCTTTGTCTTCCAAAAGTGAATATTCCTACTCATTTTTGATTCAGTATTCATTCGAAAAATGATTTCTAAATCATTTTTCAAGAATATTCACTTTTTGTCGGACGAATTTGTCATATTGAGGCATTATGCCTCTTTTTATTTATTCAAAGAAAGGGGATGTGTAAATGAGAGATCCTGATAAAAAAAAGACTATCTCAAATGAAATGATATTCAATGTGATAGGAATTGTTGGTGTTATTTTGTTAGTGCCAATTTTTATAACGTTTGTATTCTGGTATCTGGATACAAATGTGCTTCAACAGGTTGATGAAAATTTTTTAAATACCTTTGTATCCCATTCAAAAGAAATATTAATTATCAGTGTAAGTTTATATGCATTGGCATTTTATTACGTAGTGACTTTTTTCAGAACGGTAAAACCAAAAAAGACGGATATGCTTGCAAGTCAGTGTTGGTCTACTGTTAGTGAGCAGAAAAAATTTTTTGGTTCAACCGTGGTGGATGCAAGTCTTAATCTTGAGGAGGGAGGTTCACCGATAAATTATCTACCTAATGAAAACATAATCCTATATGAAAAGGGAGCTGTACATGATATTGTAGTTGGAACAACACGATGCGGAAAATCTAGAAAGATTGTTCGCCAGCTTGTAATGATAGTTTCCATGGCAGGTGAATCAATGATATTTAATGACCCTAAAAAAGAAATGTATTTTGATTTTAGAAATTTTCTGGAGAAGAAAAAAGATTATAAAGTTAACTGTCTTGATTTTAGAAATTTACAATACAGCGATGGATGGAATCCGTTAGATTCAATAATTGACTGTTTGCAGGATAGAGATGATCCAGATATTGACAATGCAGATCAGTACAGTCAGGATATGGTAACATCAATCGTTGTTGATAGTGGGAAAGGTGAACAAATCTGGATAGACGGTCAAAAGGCACTTATTAAAGGAATTATATTAGCAAACTGTCAGGCTAATGTATCTGAAGATAAAAAGAATTTCTATTCTGTTTATCAGACGCTTGCTCTTCTTGGAGGTGAGCAGGCATACAACAATAATCCTAACGACAAGAAGATGAAACTTTCTGCATATATGAATTCTCTTGATGAGACAGATATAGCAAGAACAGCTTATACGACAATTACTAATTCACCTGAAAAGACGAGAGGTTCTTTTATGACAAGTGCATTGGCAACTTTACAGCTCTTTTCGAGTATTAAACTGATGAAGGTACTTAGTAAGAGTGATTTCAGTTTCAGAGAATTTACAGAGGGCAAGCGTGCTTTGTTTATTGTTAATCCTGATGAGAAAAAAACTTATGATAGAATTGCAGGTATATGTTTTGACCAGTCATATCAAACTCTAGTCTTTGAAGCTAATAGAATGCAGGGAAGAAGATTGAAAAAAAAGGTACACATGATTTATGATGAATTTGGGAATATGCCTACAATTGATGCGATGCAGAGCAAAATGACTGTAGCCCTTTCTAGAGGAATTGTATACCACTTGTATGTGCAGGGATTTGATCAGCTGAATGATAGATACGATGAATCGATTGCAAGAATTATTCGGGGTAACTGTAACCTTACTTATTTTATCTCAAGTGCAGATTTGAATACATGCAAGGAAGTTGCTGAGAGTATTGGTGATGAAACAATCTGGGGTCCAAGTCATAGTGCAAATTATAACCCGATTGCTTCTTCTACTGGCAGTGGTGTGAACTATTCAATGTCTAAAAGACAGCTTGTTGATGCAAATGAATTAATGGTGGCGGACAATCGTGATGGAAATGGTATTATTGTTAAGAGGACTTACTTTTCTCCTTCAAAAGTATATTTACCTGACTGCTCAGAGTATCCATGGTACGAAGAAATGAAAACGGATGAAACGGAAATTAGTAAAGCAGACAGGGAACTAAACTGGGCAGTCCCGAGATGTTTTGAATTGCGAGACACTGAAATAAGACAAGCGGTTTATACAGATAAAGATTGTAATTCAATTAGTATGAGTGAAAGAAGGAGACCAATACTGACTCAAAAAAATTCAATGCCTAATGAAAAAGAACTATACTGGTACTGGTCTATGAGAGATGATCTGTCTGAAAGTGTAAAAAAGCATGTTATTCAGCATATTGCCAACTGCAACAAAATACTATCAAGAAAAGAAATAATGAAATATCTAAAATCAAAAGAATTTTTTGATTATATAAATCCAATAGATGTAGCAGATAAACAGAGGCATTTAACTGAATCGGCTGATAGAGTAAAAATGGTAAAGACAGTATTGCAGTCATTTGATAATAACTCATCCCAAAAGCAGTCTACGTTAATGAAGAAAATAGATGATTTATCAGTACCGCAGTTAAGAGAACTAGCAAGTGTTGCTAGAGTAATTAGGGACGGTAAAGCAAGAAATGGCTGAAATTATTTTTAATGCTGAATTTGTTAAAACAGAATATGCAGGCAACAGCTGTAAAAATATTAAAAAACAAATTAATACTGATGAGATGGTTGATTACTATGAGCGAAAAGAAGCTTGTGATTATACTGTTGATGAAAACGAAGATGATGACACATATCAGATAAATTCACAAGATGCTTTCAATTATTATGATTATCGAATCGGGTCTACTGGTGGATTTAATAGAAACGGTAATCTTGAAAAAGGAGAGGCGAACAGGCTGATGGAAAAATATCAGCCAAAAATATTATGGCGCTTTGTGTTTTCTTTCGAAAAGGAATTTGCCCAGAACAGTAATATAATTACTAAGACTAATATGCAGAAGTTAATGACTAAATCTATGGAGAAAAATATTCGTGCATTAGGTTTTGATCCGCAAAATGTCGAATGGGGCGCATATTATCATACCAATACAGATAATCCGCACTGTCATGTGTGGATGTTTGAAAAAGAACCAACAAAACGTTATTATAAAATCTCAAAAAAGAAATTTAATAAAGTACGGTCAAATGTTATTAGAACAATGGCACTTAATAGCGAAATTTATATCGAACGAGATAATTTAAAAGAGGAATTATTAAATTGTATTAAAAATGATGAATTAATAAAATTATTTAAGTCTTCAAAAAATAATTCAAAAAAGTGTTTTAAGAAAAATAACGGAATCATCAATCTTCTTCTAGATCTCAATGATAAATTACCGCTAAACGGGAGTTTAAAATATAATTCAAAAAACATTCGACCATATCATGATGATATTGATAAAATTGTTGACATAATTTTAAATACAAATAATGTTAAATTATTTTACTGTCAATATAAAAAACATCTTCAAAAAGAAAAAGAAATGTTTAATAACCGTTATTTTAGTGATGAGGAGAAGATGGAGCAGAACCGCTCCTTCGAGAATAAGGATAAGGAGCTGAGGACTAGAATAGCCAATATGGTATTGCAGAATATTAAAAATTATCGTTTGGATAATGAACATTATTCTAAATTGGAAAATAAAATCAAAAAGGAAACAATCAAAACGAGTGCTAAGAAACATTCGTATATAAATAAATTTAGTGCTGTTAACGCATCGAAGCATTCTATGAGTTGTCGAAGTTCTCTGTTGCAGGCAGGTATTTTAGATGAATTGTCAAAAGCAATAATGGAAAGCAGTAATGCTTCAAGAATAATTGAAAAAGAATTAGACGATATGGTAAAAAAAGCGCAGAAAGAAATCAGGGCTAATTCATTTGAGCGCTCATTATAAAAATAAATCATATAAAAGAGGCAGTTTGCCTCTTTTATATTTTAAGAAAGGATGAATAAGTTATGGACAAACAAATTAGAGAATTAAATAAAAAAATAGCAGCATTGGAGAAAAAAATTAATGATGCACAAAATCAAATAGATAAGATGGAGAAAATAAAGAAAGAAGCAAAAGAGGAATTAACACCATTAAACAGAGTTAAAGAAAAGTTGACAGCAATTCAAAATGAACTTGAAAATACTATCCAAAAAAAAGAAGTGACTAATGACAATGAAGAAACTGATAGAAGTCTACAACGGTATTAATAAAACATATTACTGCAGGTACGATTTAAATGCATTTGGGTTATCTTTTAAAAAAACAGGAAAATATTCTGGTAAGTGGATCGGCAAGGCAGATGAAGATAAAGCAAATGCAATCAAAGAGTACTGTATAAAAAACAAACTAAGAGTAAATATAACAGATCTGGCGTACACAAGGGCTCATAACTACAGAGAAGTATATTTTGAGAACAATAAAGGAATTTTTGGTGATGGAAGATATTATCATTGTGTATATTGTGGAAAAATCTTAAAAAAAGATAAAGTTACAGTAGATCACTTTTTTCCTATCAATAAAGTTAAAAACAGTCCGTATTCCAGTATTAACATAAGACTACTAAAAAAATTTGGAATCGAAGATATTAATGATAAAAGAAATCTCGTATGCGCCTGCAAGAGTTGTAACTCGTCAAAAGGATCAAAAGGTGGAATTTGGCTTGTGAGAGGCTATCTTGGAAGATTTTTTATCTTATGGGTATTATTTTATACATTACTTCTATATTTTATAGGATATTATTTAATATATGCTTTTAATTGTTTTATTAAGTAGCGAGGTAAAAATCATGAAAATAAATGGTGTCACAATAGTGAATTTTAAAAGTGATAATAATCTCTATCAATGCGATGTAATATTTGATGGAAAATTTTTAGGATGTTATAAACAGAAAAGCAGTTATAGTGATTATTGTTCTTTTGATAAAAAATTACTGTATGAAAGCATGGTAAAATTTAAGGAGAGTAAACTTTATAAAAATAATTGTTTCGTTACAGATGATGATGTAAAAGATTTTTATACGGTAGATATGTTTTTAAGTGATTTGTGCGATCTCTTTCAAGATGAATCACTTTTAAAAAAAGCAATTAGCGAATACGATGAATTTGAATGTTTATTAATTGGCGAATCGCTAATTACCAATGAGACTCTGTATTGTATTTTGAAAATGAATGATGAATTAGAAAATAAAAAAAATATAATGAGAAAAATGTTAAATAATTCAGTGGTTTTTAGGAGTTATAAAAGTCTAAATGAATTTATTATAGATAACAGATAAGTTAGCAAAAACCTGGATTATAAAATGGAGGAATAAAATGTTTTTAACTGAGAATGAATTAAAAGATAAATTTTGGAAATCATACAACGGAAATAATCGAGCGTTGAAATATCAGTTTGAGTGCAGTATTAGAGAAGGCAATGCTGATCTTGTAACAGTTGAAAAATATCAGGAGAACCTTCAGATAAACGCATTTGAGTTTAAATTGACCGATATAAGAAAAGTAATTAGACAGGCTGAAGAAAATGCAAAACTTGTTAACAAGAGTTGGATTGTTATTCCTGCTGATCGTAAAAGTGTGATAAGTGATAAATATATAGGAGCGTGTAAAGAAAAAGGGATTGGAATTTTGTATGTTGAAGATGGGGGACGGTGGAGTCTGGGGCTGTCACCTAGATATAAACGTGAAATCCCTATGACACAGCAGTTGCTCAATCTTATGATGAAAGGATACTAAAGAAAATAGTTTAGTTTAGATTTCTTTACTGAAAACAACTAGGAATAGACCGAATTAAAAAAATTCTCCTTTTTTATTTATGCTATTTTCGAACAAAATTTATGATTGCTGATATGTTTTGTTGACAACAAGGGGTAGTTCTTAATAACCCTTAACAATTCTTAACAATAACACATAGCATTGACAGTAAAATATTGCTTATGATATGCTGTGATTAGCTTAAGCTAACCAAAAAATATGAGGAGAAAAAAGTATGCAAGGATTAAGTAAAAAAATATTATCCATGTGTTTGGCATTGATTATGATGTTTTCAATATTTTCACAACCTGTATTTGCTAATGGTTTAGAAACCACATCTATTAGTATAGCAACAGAAGACATTTCTGAGCAATCAGCATATTTAAAGTACTATATAACCTTGGAAGGGAAGAAATTCTTATTTATTGAAAATCTTCAATTAAATAATGGAGAGTATATTCTTAATACATCTAAAATGGAAATAGATGGAAATGATAATGTAATTGAATCTACAAGAAAAGAAACTCAGATGAAATATTCTATTTCAGAGTTTTCAAACAACTTGGAGAAGAATAATACTGATATTATGTTTCGTAGTAGAAGGAGCTGTAATTGGAAAAATCATACTGAAAAAATTTCATTACGTGGAGCGAAATTTACAGCATTGTCTATTGGTTTACTTTTAGCTGCTTCCACAGGAATGGGGCTTTCAGCGGCAACTAGCGCAGGGACTGCCATGATATCAGTTCTTGTTTCAGAAGGATCATCATCAATACCATCATATGTTTATTTTAAAGGGCAGAGATGTGTTAGCAGGTCGGTTGGAAAGATATACTATCGTTATAAAGGAAATATATATAAAAATAGCAATTATACAAATACATTAGTGAAAAATCTGTCTTGGTCAAGACGTTGGGGGCATTAAAATGAAGAAAATTTGGGATAATAAAATGATTAGAACATATATTGTTACAGACAGTATTTGGATATTATGTGCATTGATTTATTTTTTTATATTTAAAAAAATAATTTTTCTAGATTTATATATTCTCGGAGTATTCATTTTTACAAATATTTGTATTTATATTGGATTACGTGATAATAAATAAAAATATTAGCAAGTACTGGAAAAAATGCAGTTGTTTTAATCTTTCTATTTCTTTGTTATACAGTTTACTTCAGATGGAAAGGATAACCAAAAATAATTGCAGTAGAACATCTGTTAACAAAAACATCAATGATAAAGGATTAGAATACGAAAATGAACTTTATAAAAGAGGCATTGTGCCTCTTTTTTAGTTTTAAATAGGAGTTATAAAAGTCTAAATGAATTTATTATAGATAACAGATAAGTTAGCAAAAACCTGGATTATAAAATGGAGGAATAAAATGTTTTTAACTGAGAATGAATTAAAAGATAAATTTTGGAAATCATACAACGGAAATAATCGAGCGTTGAAATATCAGTTTGAGTGCAGTATTAGAGAAGGCAATGCTGATCTTGTAACAGTTGAAAAATATCAGGAGAACCTTCAGATAAACGCATTTGAGTTTAAATTGACCGATATAAGAAAAGTAATTAGACAGGCTGAAGAAAATGCAAAACTTGTTAACAAGAGTTGGATTGTTATTCCTGCTGATCGTAAAAGTGTGATAAGTGATAAATATATAGGAGCGTGTAAAGAAAAAGGGATTGGAATTTTGTATGTTGAAGATGGGGGACGGTGGAGTCTGGGGCTGTCACCTAGATATAAACGTGAAATCCCTATGACACAGCAGCTGCTTAATCTTATGATGAAAGGATACTAAAAAGAACAGTATCGATAGCATAATTGTATTTACTCAATAATTTGTTATAATTGTAATAGGAGGCGATATCATGGAAAGACAAAATGAATGGAAATCTTTTTTAAAAACTCCTTTTAAAAATTGCAGGTATATTTATCCGATTCAACAAAAAAAGGTTGAAAAAATGATAAATCATTTAAAAAACAATGACAATGTGATTAAAATTATAGTTTTCGGATCTAGTGTGACTTCAAAGTGCCATGCAGGCAGTGATGTTGATTTTTATGTTGAAGTTAAGGAAGATAAAAGAATTATTACAGATTATTTAGACTTTCTTTATGATTTGTGGACTAATTACACTGTTGATGAGAATATGAAAAAAGAAATATTTAAGAAAGGAGTTGTTGTCTATGAAAGAGAATGAAACACTTTTAGATAAGGCAAATCAAAATCTAAATATTGCAAATACATTATATGAAACGTATAGATACGATGATGAGGCGTATTTAAATTATGTTGGCTATCATTTACAGCAGTCTGTAGAACTTTCGCTTAAATTCTGTTTAGAAATCAATGGAGTAGAATATCCTAAGACCCATGATATCACTCAGCTGATTGCTTTAATCAATAAAAGTGAAGTAGATATTCCGCTGACAGAATATATTGATGATCATAGTGAAATGTTTTCTCTCTGGGAATCAAGGACTAGATATATTCTGAATTACCGTCTGGAAGAAAAAAAAGTTGAAAGAGCGTTAACAGAAACCTATAGATTTATTTCATGTATTTGTGAAGAATACAACCTTCATCTTGATAAAAGTTACAGCGAGGAAAGCTTGGAAGATGAAAACGAACTTTAAAAGAGGCAATTTGTCTCTTTTTATTTTTAAATTTATATGAGGAGTAAAATACTATGAAATTAGTAATTGCTGAAAAGCCGTCAGTAGCAGTTATCCTAAATGTAAATATGTTCAAAGGGACAAAAAGAAAGAATATAGGAAAACTGAAGAGCTATATCCACAATGTGGCAGTGTATTAATAGAAGGAAACATAAGGTTCGGCAAGTTTATTGCTTGTAGCAACTATCCAAAATGCAAGTATCAAGTATATTAAGAGGGATAGGCAAATAAACTGTGCTTATTATTTTTTGTTGGAGAAACTGAATAGTCTTTAGAATTAACTGCTTTTATTTTGATAGTAGAAAATGTTTAGTAATAAAAGAAAGAACAAAATTAAAATAAATGCGTATTAGAAGGAGGATGCAGATGTATATAATAATAAAAGCTTTTTTAGATGATTTAATTGATTTTTGCTACAAAGGAACAGTCGAACCCGATATGTTGGCAAAATACCATAAATTTTATTTAAAATTAACTGATAAGGAATTAAAAAGCAAATTAGGACACTACATATTTTCAAAAAAAGCTATACACTTATTTAATATTAAAAGTAGTAACAACGTTTCCTGTATAGTAACGCTAATACATGAACTAAGTCATCATATTGATTATATGAACAGAGGTACATCTGATCATAGTAAAGATTTTTACAATGTTCATATTGAGCTTATTATGACGTTATTTAAAATGGGAACAGTAAGCTATAATGAATTTATTAACTTAAAGGATTATGCGAGTAATTCTAATAAATTAAAACGTTTAGTAGAAAAGGGATACTGTGTAACGGAACAGCTAGATTATGAAAAAGAAAAAAACTGGCTAATAGTTAAAAACTGTTATGAAGCATATGCGTACCTAAAAGAAAAGAACTATGTTTACAATTTTTATATTAAGTCCTGGATGAAAAAAATTAATATAAATGATATTGAAAAATCAAAAACTGAAATTCTGAACACATGCAAGAATGCAACGTTTATTACAAGATCTGGATGTGAACTGATTTTTAATTTGGGCGATGAAAGTAAAGAAAATAATATACCTTTTAAAAAGACATCTGAATCTAACATTACAGACGTAACTAAAAAGTGTCCTAAGTGTGGTGGGAAACTAGTGGAAAGAACGGGTAAATATGGTAAATTTACTGCTTGTGGCAATTATCCTAAATGCAAATATATTCAGAAAGACAAAAAGGATGAAAGTAGGGAAACTGGGGAACTATGTCCGCAATGTGGCAGTAAGTTAATAGAGAGAAACGGAAGATACGGCAAGTTTATTGCATGCAGCAGCTATCCAAAATGCAAGTATGTTAAGAAGAATATGTAAAATAAATTGTGCCTTTTATTAAAACAAAATATGCTATAGTGATTATTATAATTAGATTGGAGAGAAAAGAATGAAGATTGTAGGGGTAAGATTAAAAAAAGGAATTCATAAACCGATTAAAGATACTGCAAAAATTTATTATTTTATGTGTCCTATAAAAAATGTGGGTATAGGAGATTATGTTCTTTTGGAATGTGATGGTACTGATAAAATAAATATATTTCAAGTGGGGTTAATAATTGAAGAACATGATAATACTCCTGAAAATACAGAGCTGTATATGCCTTTTTCGTTTGTTGTTTCAGGATTTCCTGTAAAAGATTTTTTGGCCAGATGTGATAAAGTTGCAGAAATGCGAAAAAGACAAATAAAAAAAATAGATGAGATAATTGCATCAGATCCTATAAAATATAAAAAAAGAGTACCTAAAAAGAAACCCAGAAAAAAAAGTATAAAAAACAGATTATATGCACTAACTGTAAAATGTCGAGATAACGAACTTAATGAGGAAGAGAAAATAAAAGTTGCAAGTGAACTTTTGAAGATCTATTACATTCTTATGGATAATAAAACTCCAAGAGAAAAGAGATCGTCTTGGATGAGCAGTGTCATGGGATGTGATGTTGATGAAGCAAAAAGGTATATAGAATTAGTTAGAAAACACCCAAAATAAACTTTTGATCATGAAAGTACTGATGAAAAATTGGAAGTACAGATAAGGAAAATCATAGTGAAAAAATAGAATTAGACCCAGAAAAAAGAGATTAAGCTTTATTATTTAATCTCTTTTATTTTGGATTATTATTAAGTAGAAAATAATAAAAGATATATAGAATTTTTTGATTAACTAGTGTAAATTTATTTACTGGATAGTTAAGGATTTTTTCATTAACTATCCTCTTGGCATAATGAAGAAAAGAGGGAGAAAGAAATGAAATTAAAAATTGCCTACTGTAGAGTATCGACTATGAAACAAGCACGTGACGGTGTTGGGATTGATACGCAAAAAAGAATGATTGCCGAACATGCTTTAGCAACAAATCTTATAAAAAGTACTGACGAGTTAAGTTTCTTTATCGATGATGGTTTTTCAGGTGGTGACCTTTGCAGGCCGAAAATGAATGAACTATTAAAAGAAATAAAAAATGGGAATGTTGAAATGATTTTAGCATACGATCTTGCAAGAATATCCAGAGATGTGCAGGACAGTAATTTATTTTTAAAGTTGATATTAAATCATGGTATTAAACTCATTTGTCTATATGATGATGCAAAAATAAATACTGCAAGCGACAGATTTAGTACAAATATAAAACTGTCAAACAATCAGTTTGAAAGAGAGAGGACAATAGAGCGAACAAATGACGGGTTGATCAGCATAGTGGAAAGCGGTAGATATCCATGTGGTGGTAAAATGACATTTGGATGGTATAGGGACGAAGATAAAAACATTCAGCTTGATAAAAAAGTATATAATATAATCAGAAATGCTTTTAACTACGTGATTGAAGAATGGGAAACATCAGATGTTAGAGATTATTTAAACAAGGCTCAAAAAAAAACAGTTTACTACAGAATCTGTTAAACAGATGATTAAAGATGAACGATATTCGGGTGTTCTCTTGTATAAAGGAAAGAAATATACAAACATAGTGCCACCAATAGTTACAAAAAGTATACAAAATAAAGCTATAGACAGTTTAAAGGTAGGACGTTCGAGAAAGAATTATCGATACATATACGATAATATTATATACTGTGCAAATTGTAATAAAGTAATGACAGGAACAAGCGGTAAAGGCAGAAATAAAATATATTATTATTACCAGTGTAAAGAATGTAATGGCAAAATTTCTCAGGAGCAAATTAATGAAGTAATCAGTACAAAAAAATATAGGATGATTAAAGACGGTCAAAAAGCTGAGATTAAAGAGATTGATAAAAAAAGATATTCATTAAACAGAAGGATAAAAAATTTAAGAGAAAGATACCTGTATAAAAAGATTACTGAACGTGAGTTCTGTTCATTAATAATACCTTTAGAGGATGAGTTGGATTGTCTTAACCTAAAACGCAAAGCGTTAATAAAAATGGATAATGACATAGATTTTTTAAGTCTTTCTGTTAGAGAAAAGAAATTATATATTCATAGTCGAATTAGAAAGATTACAGTTGATACAGTGAATAAAGCTGTAAAAAATATAGTGTATAAAGATATAGGAAATTAACAAAACACGATTTTTCGTGTTTTGTATATATGTTGCAAAAGTGTAACATATATGATATAATTATATTGTAATAAAAAGAGGTGACGGAAATGAGTGTTGCAGGAAATAAAAAAAGAGTATTTATTACATTGGATCTAAATATTTTGGAACAGCTTGAATTTCTGGCTGAAAAAAAAGGAGTTAATAAAAGCTCTTTGATATCTTTCTGGATCAGTGATGAATATGAACGAGTAAAAAATTCTGAAAAAAAAGACGAAAAAAAATAAACAATTTGTATTATTCTTATTGTGATTGTGATAGAATAATGGCAAAGAAAAAAAACAAAATAAAAAAGAATACCTTAATTTTCCCAGCAGGCATTCTTAATACGATAATTTCCAGACGAATTGGAAACTAAATATTGATTTCAAATAGAAATCAGATTAGTATGTTATTTTTATAACATTATATATATTAATAAATAAATTACTTAATTTATTTGCTAATATTATAACATATTAATTTGTTTAATCAATAGTCGAATATTAAGATAAGCCAAATGGAAAGGTATCCGTTTGGTTTTTGTTTTACTATATTTTGCAAAGTGCAATTTTACTTTATTTGGCAAAGTGCGTTTTTACTATATTTAGCAAAGTGCGAAATGTTTCGACTAAAAATATAAATGGGGCGGTCGATGGGAATTAATTTCAACAAAGACCACCTCATTTGTTACATTAATTGAATATAACGTTTATTTATTGATATTTAACTTAACTTAAGTATATCTCAATATTGGAAGAAAATCAATACTTTTTAAAAATTTTTTTCTACTATTTTTAAGGTAGTTTCATCCTCCACCAAATCAATAGGTTTACAAGATAGTACATTTAACAATTTACAAAAACGAGCAAAAGATAAAGATTCAACAGGCTTTATTTTTTGTTCAATATGACCGATCATTGACATACTAACACCGCTTAAGTCAGATAATTTCTGTTGACTTAACCCTCGACTTTTTCTAACGGTAGCTAATTTAGAATCTTTATTAGCGTACAAAGGCTTTGTTGGAGTTCCTTTTCTTGACAAAAAAATCACCTCACTTCATCAATTACATAACTTTATTTATATACTCATATATAGCCATTATTGAATTATTTTCATCACTATTATACACACCTTTAGTTATTTCTTGCAATAACATCTTTTGTAAATTATCTTTTAATGTTTTAAAAGAATTTGTTGTTATATTCCTTTGTATTTCATCTTCTATTCTATCAGATAAATCTTTTTGTGCTTTTGAATTACTATGTAAATAAATTTCTGTTGTTTCCATATTATCATGTCCCAATCTCTTCGAAACATTATAAATATCATTAGTTAATTCCAACAACATTGTAGCATGACTATGTCTAAAACCATGTAAATTCATATCACTTGCCTTTGATTTTTCTTTATATCTTTTAAATCGTCTATCTAAGGTACTAAAACTAATCATTTTAATACCACCAAATACAAAATGATTTTTTATATTATAATTATATTTTATTTTTTCACTTATATAATAATTTAATAATTCTTTTTTCAACGTTTCATGTATATAAATTGTTCTATAAGAATTTTTTGTTTTTGGTGCTTTAACAACTTGCCCTCTGCCAACTATTTTAGAAGCACTGCTATCAATAGTTATAGTACTTTCAATTAAATCTATATTATCCCAACGAAGCGATAGTACTTCACCCTTTCTTAATCCGCAAAAATATAAAATATCAAATAAATTTCTATATACTTCATCATCAACATAAGAAATAAAATTATTATATTCATTCAAATTCCATGTAATCTGTTTAGAAATAAAATTATCTTTATCAACTATATCTCTAACTGCTTCTAAACCTCTACATTCCTCGGTATTAAAATTAACATAATTCATTAAAATAGCATACTTCATTAATCGTTTTAAAAGTTTGACAAGCAGATTGATATAACTAACACTATATTTTTTATTATCACTATTTCTATCTTTACCATCTAACAACATCTTTTGAAATTTTTTTATTTCAATATATGTTATTTGAGTTAATTCCATTTCGCCAAAAATATTTTTAATATGTGAATTATATCTATATTTAATTGAATCAATAGTAGTATCTTGATGTGTTAAATCTATATCATCTAAATATTTTTCGAATAAATCATTTAAACGCATTTAATTTTTACTTTTCTGTAACTTAGTATAATCGTTAAGTAATACTATATAATTACATTCACAATTAATCATTTTTAATAACATAGTTTCTTTTTCATCAAAACAATCTCTATCATTCAATTTATTTTCTATTTTAATTATAAGTTTCAACAAGTTCTCTAAATCTTCTATAAACAATACCACCTTTCTAAACAAAAAAGTGTAATTCGGTAATATTATTGATCCAAAAATCAATTTTCATCATTTGAATTACACTTTGAAACATTTTTTATTTTTTAACTTTTATCATGTTTGTTCTAAACATAATAACTAATAAAGCAATTGGGAAAATTACAAATCCAAATATATATAACAAAATTTTAGACACTACTTTGTATATCAAATATAACAAATTAATACTATAAAATATTTCACGACTTCCAGTAATAAAATTTAATATTTCACACCATAGATAATTAACAAATGGAAAAACCATTAAATCAATAATCAATAATAGAAACATTGCAAAAGTAGTAGATGAATTAGTCTTTAAAAAAATGATAAAAATTGCCAATCCTATAACATACTGACGCACCAAATAATCAACTTTAAAACTTTTAAATACTGATTTAATCAAATTCATATTAACTCTCCTCCCATACAGTATTTTACAATCATACATTATAAAATATAAAAAAATATTTTTCAAACGAAAAAACATATTCGGATTTAACACTAATTTTGTAATTTTATTTCAAAAAAAAGCAGTAAAATTCAGCGAATTTTACTGCAAAATATTTATTGATTATTTTTTTGTTTTTTTATAATTTCTAAAATTTCTTTTCCATATTTTTCACATTTTTTTGAACCAAAACCAGCTATTGAAGTTAATTCTTCAATAGAACAAGGTAATAATTCTAATAATTCGTCTAATTGTTTGTTGTTAAAGATATAATATGCTTTTATATTATCACGTTTACTAATTTTTTTTCGATAATCAATTAGTTCTTGTTTTAAACTAGTAGTTTTTGTCTTAATATCATCTAAAAGATATGAATAATTATACTTAATAGGTTTATGATTCTCTAAATATAAGTTAGCAATTTTTCGCATATCAGTTTCATTAAAAATTATTTTCTTACTTTTTTTATCTGTTTGTCTAATATATTCAACAAGATTATCTACTTTTATAACTTTACTTTTAATTTCATCTGGTGCGTGCTTAGCATAAATACAAGAATTATCATTTGTAAAGACTACTATATTTTTATGCCAACTATCAAAAGATGCATCATAACGAACATTATTTGAAATTATATTAACTGACTCATAAATTTTTTTAATAATTTCTATATGCCTTTTATTTTGAAATACGGGATTATACATACCTTTTGGCTCTTTTCCATTCCATCTTATAAAATCACCATCTGCATTTATTTCTATATTCCCATAATAATTCTTGCTTTCTAAAATGTATGTATTTTTTGTAGTTATAATTAAATAGTCAATTTGTGCCACTGAATTTTTATACTCTAATCTTATGTCATGTAAAACCAACATAGGAATATAACTGTGCAAAAGCTCAAATTCTATCTTATTTTCACCTTTAATACCATATTTTAAATAACTAATTTGTTGCTTTAATTTCTTTTCGTCCTTGACTTTTGGATTACCAACAAGCGATTCTAAATAATTTAAGTTATTTTTTGATTCGCTTTCTTTTTTTATAAAAACTGCATTATCAAAAGATAATTCATTTTCTTTAAGTAAAGACTTAATTTTACTTGTAAAACTCATAACAAAATAGACTCCCATATAATTTTATATTTATATATTAATAATAACATAATAAATTTACATTTTCAAAATCTAAATTTTGCTATTGAATTTTATACTATTCATTATTTTGCATTTGCTTCATCACTTTATAAAATTCGTCTTTTTCCTCGTCAGACATTAAATCAGTAGCAGCATAAACTTCAACATACTCACCACTTCTAATAATCTTATATTTTGAACCGCTAGCAAGCAGTTCTTCTTCAACATTTTCAACAGTTGCTTCTACCTCTTTAGATTCTTCATCATTATAATATTCATTTCTCATTTTCAATACCTCGCTTTATCAATTTTTTATTAGAAAAATATCTTTTCTTATGATTTAAATTATTTTCATTCATCAGTCCGTATAATAAATCTGTTATATAATAACTACCATTTAATATGTCAACATTAACTGTATCATTAACCCACTAAATCATTTCTTTAACCTCATCGCTTTAAAATTATTCTATCACAAAAATCATAAAAAACAAAAAAAGCTATTTTATCTTTTTTTACTATACTTGGTAATATTTGGATTAATTAATTCTCTACTCTTTTTCTAAAACGATATAATAATTTACTTCTCATTTATAATTAATCTCTCTATTTCTCTATTTTTAAATTTAACATATGTTACCTTGCCTACATATTCAGCTTCAAAGGTATCAGTAAATACTATTTCGCGCTTTAACTTATCATAAAGTTCTAAAACATCTTTAAAATCAGTACTTAAAAATTCAATTGGTCTAATTAAATTTTTACTAGGAAAATATGTTCTTTTTCTATGTAGATTCAATATATCATCATCAACTAGATAATTTACCAAATAACCAGCAGGATCTTTATAATCACGTATTTTTCTAATATCAATGATTCCATTACTCCATATTTCTTGCAAAGTTTTTTTAGGTATATAAGGCAAATTAAAAAGCAACGTATGAAAATGTATATCATTCGTTGCCTTAGTCTTATCTTCAAGTCTTGAACCGTCTTGAATTTCCATAACTGCTATATACGCAAATTCCTTACCGTACCGCCGACGCATTCTTTGAATAAAAATTTTAAATAAACGAGTCGCCTCATCTCTATCTTTTAAATTAGGGCATGTTAATGTCAAGAATTTATCCAATTCTTGATACTGTCCAAGGTTACTGTTAATCAATCTTCTTAATCTGATTTTTGACCTCCTCACATTTTTTTTATTTTTCTTTTTTTCTTTTCTTATTTTTTTTATTAATTCTTTTTCTTTATCTGTTAATACTAAATCATTTTTTATCTGTTCATTTTCTATTTTCACTTCCTTTTTTTCATCTTCGTTTGCTACTTCCACATCTTTTGTTTCTTCAACCCAAGAATCTAACAGTTTTTTCAAACTGTCATCTTTTCGTGACATTGTCCTGTCATGATAGATATACAATTCAGTATATCCGCCACTTTTAATAATTTTGTAATTGTAATCGATTGTTGGATGATTCATCATTTTTGCGGTCTTAAGTTGCACTATTAATAAATGTAAGTAATAGGTAAGAGCCGACTACGTCAGCTCTTACCTATTTGTGCAACCGTGCTTTTGCTAAGGTGCAAGCACCACGCACGCACGGAGTATTTTTAAGTAGAACCGCAGGCGGTTCTACTGTTTACAGTAATAATTGTAATTTACTGCAAAATTTAAATACATACTATCGATCGCATTACAAATATAAAACTGCTTAGCACTGATTTTCATTTTCATTCACTCCATATCATAAAAATAAGTAGGGGACTACATCTTTAAAATTCCTCTTTTTACTTCGTAAAAAATCAAAAATTAAACTCCCCCTAGTTCCCCCACGTTTAATTTTTTTAGGAATTTTAAAGATTTCTTTTTTTGCTGTTTTTTTTGCGTTTTAAGCAACGATTGATGATTCTAGTATAATAATCATATTTTGCTAAAAAGGCTCTTAAAATCAAAAAAACGTAAGATAACAAGATGTTTACGTTCTTTTAGTTAAGAAATATTTTATTTTTAACAATTCCATAAAAAAAGAAAGGACGTCAACCTTTCTTTTTTTGCTACAATTTAATTTTATTATCGATCAAATGATTTATCGTATTTATCGTCTGTCAACATATTTCCAGATTCTTCAGCAAAATTTTCTAAAATCTTATCCCAATCACCAGAAATATAATATTTTTTATTCTTTTCAATAAATTCATGTGTTATATCATTTCCATCTTGATCCAGTATTTGAACTTCATATCTATCTGCAATAAATGCATATTCCAAATATTGCCTTCCCAAAGGATACGACTGCTTTTCATCAGCAACAGTAAATAATTTTATTATTAAAATCAGTGACAGTATTTGTGTTACGATCAAAAAAAATATAATTTTATTTTTATTAGATTTTAAATCAATTTTTTTCAGTTTCATAATTTCATTTTTTAAGAAGGTGTAAATGTTAATTTATAGCTTATACTCTCTCTATCGTAATAAATTCCTGCACCACTGTTATTTCCATACTGTTCATCATATACACGGATACTGAAGTCTGAATATGTTACTTTTCTTGAATTGCTCGATACGGTTTTATTATATTTTAACTGTATATCTTTTACATTACCTGAAGTCAACGATCCTTTATAAATAGAAGGTGTTCCTGTACTTGTGAATTTTCCGATTGAATCATTAAAGAAACATGTTGCGCGTATATAACCACCAAATTCATTCGCAGTAGGACGACCATCGTATTTTAAAATCTTATAAATATGAGGTGTTTGCTTTGTAATTCCTACCGAAGCCCTAGTAGATATATTTTCTATTTTATCATTTACAACAAGAGTATAGCCACCGTAAGCAAATTCATTTATTATCTCTTGTCGTTCCTTATTTGCATTTTTTAACACAAATTCTTCAGTAATATTTTTGTCTGAAGCATCAAAAATATTAATATTTTCTGCATCTCCAGAAAAAACTATATTGAGATAATTATTAATATTTGGGTAATTTTCAATACTGGTATCATAAAATTCTTTTGGTACTGTACTTTTATTATAAGCGCTAACACTTATTTGCAAATTAATGACTAATAATATCGCCACTAAAACACATAAAAAATTTTTTTTCATATTTTTCGTCTCCTTCATATTTGTTGATAGATAGGGTACGTAACTATAATTCAACTCCTCTCCCATACAATATTTATCTTTATATGCATAATATATCAAAAAAAATTAAGATGGTAAAATAATATTATAATTAATAATTATTATA
>OLNC01000599.1_pt1 | contig 32069 bp, 24 predicted proteins | sample 1672011 | NCBI WGS metagenome assembly OLNC01 (sample SAMEA3136636, study PRJEB25190) | human gut metagenome | biome: human gut; feature: human-associated habitat; material: faeces | place: Austria | collected 2013 | reverse complement strand
CGCAAGTCCGGATTCTGTGAGGGGCGTACGACCGTAAGGGGTGCGTCTACTCGACTTATAACGTAAAAACAAAGAAATTAAATTTACTCTGAAAATCCAATAAAGAAAGTATAAAAATTTTAAATCTGGAATTTGCAAAAAAGAGGGATGCATGAAACCGTAAGCTTTCCAAATTTTACCTTGCTATATCCAGTAATTCTGTTATAATTAAAAGCATATACATTACAAAAGTGAAAGCCTTAAATCGTCGCTTTGTCGCGTTTGGGGAGAGAAGCGGACATACAGGAGCGATTTATTTCGCCTGAAATATGGTGAAATGGATTTTTGTACGCTTTTTTGGAAAATGACAGATAAATAAAGATAACATCAGATGAGAAAAGCATCGAGCTGAATAAAAAAATTCAGCCCGGTGTTTTTTATTGCAGAAAATAACATTTTAGTTCACTGAGATGTAAGAAAGAAATTATCAACTCTGAATGAGAGGGATATTCTATGAAGCAAAATACTAATTCTTTTTATATATTACAGGTTTCAGATTTTCATATTTCTGAGGATTCAAAGAATAATGCTGATGCAGCGTTGAAAGCTGTAACAGATAAGATTAGCGAAATGAATATTAATATTAAATATTTAATCCATACGGGAGACATCATTAATTCTAAAGATATTAATAAAAAAATAGAGGAAGAACATAAAGAAGAATTGAATTCCGACCAATATGATCAATATTTGGATGAAATTGTAAAACAGCGATTTAATATTGCTGAAGAAGTAATGGAGAAATTTGAAAAGAACCTGGATGTCATGAAGAAAAATATAATTATATGTTGTGGTAATCATGACAAGGTTAGATATAAGAATAAAGAAAAAGATGCGTTTAAACCTTTTAGGGAATTCCTGGAAAAAGTAGGAAGTCATACAGAACTTACAGAACTTTACAATCTGGATGATTTAAAAGTTTTAGTATTGAACACGAATATTTCTGATGATAAGAAAGTTACATGTGTAGACTGTGAAAATTTAAAAAATGTTCTTAGTGTGAAAGTACAAGAGGAATGTTATGGAGAGTTTTATACATATGGTGCAAATGGAAATATTTCTGGAGAAGATAATAAGGTCAGTGTGATAGTTGCACATCAGCCGCTTTATGATATTTGTGAGCGAATCAGACTGCCATATGGATCAGAAATCCAAACAACAGATTTTTTATCTGCGTTACAGGATTTTATCAATGGTAATGGTATTTATCTATGTGGAGATAAGCATACATCCAGTATTGCAGCATCATATATTCATGATATACCACATTATTTTTGTGGTCATCCATTTGTTTTTGAAAAAAATGAGTTTCCATTAGGCTGTATATATAAAGATTCAAAACAAGATTCAAAAAAGGATTCAGAACAGAAAAAGAACAGTGAGATAGATTATAATTTAATAGAAATTAGAGACGGAAAAACAGGACAAGTGAGGAAGATTCATTTGATAAAAGATGAAGATGGATTGTGGAAATGTCAGATACATCCAATTGATGCAGTTGTTTCTGGTTTATATGAAACAAGTAGAAAGTATATTGTGAAAAACAGTTTTGTTTTACTGGCTACTCAAAGTAAGACCAGATATAATTCATGGGCAAATTTATCATGGAGAAATTTGTTTAATCGGTTGGATACAGGAATTAATGATAAAGATCTCAAGGAAATATCAAATTTTTACAGTTTATTCTGTCGCTTAAAAGACGGTTTAGGTGAATCAATTGAATGGAATGATAATGTTAATATTTTTAATGAATTATGTAAGATTATTACTAAGTTTATGAAAGAAAATCATTATCATGATGATATAAAAAATATAATGAACATCAGAGGCGATTATAGTTCAGGTAAAAGTACATTTTTAGGCTTACTGTACATTTTTTTGCTATATAATTATAGCTACGGATATATAGATTATATCCCAGCATATTTTAATATGGAAAATGATGATATTTTAAACAGAATACAAACAGGAAGTACTTATGCATCAGCAGTAAAACATACATTTACTTCTTTTATTGATAAAGTAGAAAGTATTGCACGGATTGAACATACATCAGTTTGTTACATTATAGACGGATTGGATGAACAGGATATATGGAGTGAAAGTTCACAGGATAGTGTCGGCAGAGTAGCATTGGATATTTTGTCAGAAACAAATAATTCCAGATATATTATGTCATTTTGTCAGAATAGATTAGCGCGTTTTAAGAATACTATGTCTGCAATAAAGTATTATGAAAAAAGTTATGTTATGTATTTTAATTCAGTATCAGTCAAAGAACAGGAAGAAAAGGACAGTAGTTTTGTAAAATTTATCAGATATATTATTTCGTCAAATTCAAGAGATAGTAATACACAGAAAGATCAAGGTGGTATTACAGTTGTAACAAATAGTAATGAACCGAAAGAGTGTTCTGCAATTAGAAAATTGCGAAGACTTTCCATTAATCCGGGATTTATATATCATAATTATCAATATATCAAAGAATGTAAAGAAGAAGATTCGGTTAATACAGTCTATATGATGTATATTGATCAACAACATCAAATTTGTCTGGATACATTGGGATATAATTTTGTACATTATGCACCGGCAATGGCATATTTATTCACATATGAAGGATATACATATGAAAAATTTAAATCTATATCGCCAGCGACTGCTGTCTATTGGGAAAGAAAAATACTGGAGTATCCGCATAAAATATATAAAACATTTATTTTTATAAAAAAGCATAAAGATGCAAGGGAATATCTTCTGGCATTACATTATAATAGAGAATTGAGATATTTTGCGGAGAATACGAAGGCGGAAATACCAGACTATTCGATTATTAACAGATTAATTCCAAGAAATATTTCAATTATCATTAAAAAATTGTGGAGGACAGATCAGAACAAATTTATTATTGTCTGTAGAAATCTTGTTGAAAAACGTAAACTTAATAAATGTACCTTAAGTATGCTTATTTATATATTAGCGTACTTAGATCAAATACCGGATTATATTTGTGATGAAATAAAGATATTATTATTTGAATCAGCAAAGATGGATGAGTATTCAATGGAAATGACAGCGAATACTAAAGATCCGTGGATAATAGCAGGAGAAAATTCCAAAAGAATGAAAAAGTTCATTGATTTGAATTTTTTGCATTCACAAAAAATCCTAGATGCAATTAACTCAAATTCATCATTTGGACTGGTTTGTGAGTTGTTAAAAAAACCTAATTTTGCATTATATAATCGTCAGTATATGATGTGGTATTATGGTGATTTGACAATATACGGAGAAAATAGGATTAATAATCTGGTACCAGGTCAGGATAACATTCATAAAGGTATTGATTATTATAATTGTTTTTATACACTGTATCATAAAATTTACGCATATTTTGAAGAAGGTCGTAAAAGAATATATCCATTACTGGAATATGATTTGTTTACAATTTGGGATTTGGTATATAGCAGACAGTTGAACAAAAGTATCTCTTCAGAAAAAGCTTTGTTCTATTCCGAAGACGAAAAAGAAATTCAAATATATAAATATGTTGCTGATATCTTAAATAAGTATATAACTTACAATTGTGAAGCGAACATTGACACTCTAAATATAAATACAACCGATTTAGAGAGTAATCCTATATGCGTGGACGGGCAATTATTAGAAAAGATAATAACTCATCTTAATATGTTAAATCCTGCAACCGACAAGGAATATGTACATAGTTTTTTTAAAGTGATAAGAAAATTGTTTTCTGGATATGAAACTAATACAAGCGGGAATTAAACAATTTAGGTCTCTTTGCCTGAAAAAAATAAAAAATTATTAAAACTACATATATAAGAGGTATAGAAATAATGAAAAACAAAATGAAAACAACTGAGATGGAAGATTTTGAAATACTGTACAAAAATATAGGGAATGAAGTTATTAAAGAGAGAATTCGGTCGTCAGGACAATGGTATATTGAACGGTCAATACGATATAAGAGGTATTTTTATTTGTTAAGCATCATAAGTATTATATTGCCATTGATTATATCTTCTGTGAATATTTTGGGAGCTTCCTGGGAAAATGAGGTAAGAATTGTAACTACGATAGCTTCTGCCATTGTGTCAATGGTAACCGGGTTATTAACATTTACTAAATGCGGGGAAAAATGGACATTATATAGAAGCACAATAGAAATGATAAAGAGTGAGCTGACTTTATTCTGGACAAAAACGCCTGTTCCGGATGAAAAAGATTTAGCGAACCTTACATACAGATTGGAAGAAATTATGAATAAAGAGCATAGCAGATGGAAAAAAATGCAGCAGGAAGATGACAAGGTTACATTAAAATCCAATGAGAAAAATGAAGAGACCGGTAAATAAAAGATAAAGAGGGTGAGAACCAAAAAATAATACGAGGAGACATATCAATGGAAAAGTTACGCTCAGTTTGCATAATACAGAGAATTGATCAGAGGGTTCCTGCTGTATATTTAAAAGAATTTTTTATGTTTGCAGGAGTATATGTATGTGAAGAAATCATAGAATCTGATATGATCAATGAGATAAAAAACGGGGAGCAAAAGGAGACAAATTTATATATTGATCTAACTGCTTCTGAAAATGATTATAAAGAAATAGATACATCAACTGTCTATCTCAAACTAGCTCTTGAGGAGAGAGTAAAACTGAATACAATTAATGGAAGAGCAGAATTTGGAAAAACAGTATTTCTGATATTATGGGAACAATTACACTTTTGCATGCAAGATGAGAACGAAATTAAAGGATTTAGGTCTTTGGCGGATATATTTGTTGATACTGATTATGCACATAAACACTATTTGAGTCATTTATATTTAAATCAAATGGAGCTAGAAGAGAAAAATATTTTATCGGAATTCTATCTTGATTGTTTTAGAAAAATATATGATGAATATAATAAGAATCCGTATTCTTTGAATCTGAGTTTCGCATATTTAAATTGCACCAGAAAAATGAATCGGATAGATGCATCGTGCAACAGACAAACTTTGTTTGACGAGATTAAAGTTATGGAAAATGCTCATGAAATGTTTGAAATTGATTCCTCATTTACCATAGCAGATGTGTTGGCTGGACAGATAGCATTTAGCAGAAATTCAACATGGGAAGAGGGAAAATACTATCTTCAAAAAGCATTACGGCAAGAAAGAACTAAGAAATACAGCGCTTTTATATATTATTGTATGGGGCATTTTTATGAAGTTGAAGAAAAAGATTTAAATAGAGCAGAGAAATTGTATAGTGCTATTAGATTTTTGAACCCTGAAAATTATCGTATGAATTTTAAATTGGGATGGATTCAGTATTGCAGGTCTGAATATCTTGAGGCAAGGCACTATTTTGATGAAGTATATAAACAAATGAAGGTAAAAGAAGATGAAGGGTGGATTTTACCTTTGGAAATGGAATACAAATATAAGTGTGCACTTATATTAAATAAAAGCGAGGCATTAAAAAATACATTATCTGCTGAAAAACAATCTGTTTCAGAAGGCGAATTACTGGATATTAAGAACAAAATATTTAATAATAGCTCTTTTGTTTCTGATTTTCTGGATCAAGAAGAAATAGAATTGTACAGGAAATATTTTCAAAAAAAAATAGACGAACATAAATATAATCTGATTCTTGATTGATAATTTATTAAGCGAGGGATATCAAAATGGAAAAAGAAAAAAGTACAGAAGAAATTGAAAGAAAAGATGCGAGTATAATTTCAAAATTTCAAAGAGGAATTGTATACGAAACAAGAGCAGATTTTCCGAATTCGGTTTTTAATAAGGTATATAAAAGAGCATATGCATTAGTTGATAAGGACGTACAAATACAATTGCGGGACAGTCAGGAATTGGATTATAAAAGTACGCCTAATAATATCATCACTTTTGTAGGGCGACGAGGAACGGGAAAATCATCTGCAATGCAGTCGTTTATGCATGCATTATTAAATAACACTAAAAATCCGGAAAGAGAACCAGGAGAATATACAATTTATGATAATTCTAGAAATCCGAAACCTGTTCAATTTATAGGCATTGATTGGATTGATGCATCTTTATTGGAGAAAGGCGAAGATATTTTTGAAGTTATTCTTGCGAAAATGTTAAAAGTATTTCTTGAAGATATTGAATCGGAATCAAATGAAAGATTGAGTTATGAAAAAAGAACATTGTATAATTCTTTTGCGGATATTTACAAAAAACAGTTGAATATAAAAAAACAAAATGATAACTATTATTCAGCAGAAACTGCTATCTCCAGTCTAAGAGATTTATCCAGAAGCGTTGACATAAAAGATGAATTCCAGAAATTAGTGTATAATTTTATAAATATTAAGTCAGAAAATTCCAGATTTGAAAGAGATGATTTGAAAGAAACTTTTCTGGTTGTGGCTATTGATGATATTGATATGAATATTGATTCCGGATTTGAAATTCTGGAAAAAATTCAAAGATATTTGAGCGTAGATCGTTTTCTTATTCTTTTAGCAGTTAACCATGAACAGATGCAGATGTGCTGCCAGAAGCATTTTGTAGAATTACATCAGATTCCATTGGGACATTTGTCTGCAAATGAATATTCCAGCGCAGAAAAACTGAGATCACATGTAAAAGATATAGCAGAACAATATATGGAAAAAGCCTTACCTTTTTATACCAGAATCTATCTGCCATCATTGAAAAAGATGGATTATGACAGAAATCATTTGACTAAAATACAGATAGAACTGAAGAATGGAAAAAAGAAGACCTGTTCCATTAAGCAGGCTGCTTTTATACTGGCAGCACGAAAAACGATGGTTCGATATGATAAAGATGGTATAAAAAGGCATTTTATGGAACCTGAAACTTTGCGGGAGCTTAGTGACTATTGGCTGTTTCGCGAAACAATGGCAGATTTAGTGGAAAAGGATGAGGATGATAGTACATCTCAAATTTTTCTTGAGAATTTGGATTTGAATTTCCGCAGAAGTATGGACGATTTATTATTTCGCTATGCAGAAGAAAAATTGTCAGAATTTGAAAGTGACATATTTATTCGATTAAGTGAAACAAATCTTCAAAGAAGAGGAAGGGATGTTATTTTTGCCTTGCTACGTGAAGCGTCTGCAAAAAAGGATCTATTAAGCGATGATGCGGCGTCAGACTGGAATTTTTATTTAGAAAAATATAAAGAATTTGGTTATAGTTATGGAGAACTATTGCATTGTCTGCATCGATTTGGGCAAACAGGAATGTTGGACAAACGGTTGATACATGCTATTCTGGCGATGTATTCATTGACGATGACTAAAATTTTCTATCGCTATAAAATAAATGAATCAGATAAAGCAGGTAATAATTATAAGATGTTGAAACAGGTGTTGGAGAATTCAGTGGTTGGAAGCTGGGGATTAGATATATTGCCTAAGGTTCACAAATCGCATGATACAAATGCTGCACTTGTTTATGCCGGAGCATGTAAAAATATTCATATGAATCAGAAGCGATTATTGATATCAGAAAAAGTTGAAGAACTGATATGTGGAGTTGAAATAGAGATACAAAAAGAATCGGAAACATATTCAGATGAAAAGAATAAAATATCTGATACTCTTATAAATCAAATAGCAATTTTACTGGAACATATGGAATGGCAGTTTATTCTTATGATGTTTTTGTCCTCTGCGGAAAATGTAAGTTATATTATTGAAAAATCCAATGATAAAGTAGGAAGTAACATTCCGGGAGGATTTGCAAAAACAGAAAAAGAGGCCAGCATTTATTTTCAAGATGGAATGGCAGATTATAGTGCTTTAAATTTTATTAATAATTTGTTCTTTTACAAAGAAAATCTGGTTGAATTTATCAAGATGTTGTTTCGGGCATTGGAATTGCAGGAAGATCCGAGTGACATAAAAAAAATTTATGACAAGGTAATAGAACATGACAGTGGGTTTTATAATGAGATAGCTAAGTGGCATAAAAAGTATGGTGGAATGGTTGTTCCTTTATATGATACAGATTTATATTATAATCTGATTAAACGGATTGCCAGGGAACAGAAAAATCAGGATTCTATTGCAAAAGAACAGGTGTATGACTGTTTTATTGTTCTGTTGGAAGAAATTTTTGTCAGACTGAAAGAAAATGATGAATATTATGTAGAATATGAAAAATTCGCCGATATTTTTACTGAATGTCCTGTGATCAAAAAGCTAAAAGAACCAGATGCAATTAAAAGAAAAATTTACACGGAGTTTATCTGGGAATTAATTAATGGGAATAATGTGAAAACAAAAGAAATTAGTATGAAAAATATAATAAGTAGCTTTTAAGCAGGAAGATACAATATGGAACAAATATCCAAAATACTTCGCATTTTATTAAAACGTATGCCGTATCAACCTTTTATAAATGGAGAACTGAACTGTTTGTCGATGAATAAAAATAAATTGGCAGAAGCTGTGCGTTGTTATATGCCGTTATACAGTGATACGGAAATAAGATATATGATGGAAAGGCTGGGAAATCTTTTACAGGAATACAATGCATTTTTAAACAGTACATATAGAGATGTTTCAGACGATATATCTATATTTGATACGGTATTTCATTTTGCAGATGATATTCTGATCAGAACAAATAATGAAATTATGGTCAGATATGAACATATATTACGTTGGAGAACTACTACGACAGATATAGCAGAAGATATTTTTGTGACAGCCTTTCAGGCAAGGCATGATTTGCGGGATTATATTTATTGTAAAGATTTCACATGGCCTACTGTAATCGGACATAATAATATGCAGCTGAGAAAAATTACAGATAAAGGTATGGCAGAAAATCATTTTCATTTATGGGGTTCAGCACCATATTTTCATATTTCATGGATCTGGATGATGAATCATATGCAGGAGATTCAAAGCAGTAATCTACATGGTTTAGAAGAAAATGTACGTTCTGTTTTCTATGAAAGTGGTAAGAGCTCATTTGAAAGAGATATGAAGAAATGTTCTCTTCAGGCAGCATTGATTCGTCTTTATTTGTATTCTGTATTAATGGATCAACAAATTGAATTAGGTGATTATTATATTAACTGGCAGTATTTAAATCCATGGTTCAGAGAATTTGAAGAAACCATAGAATGTCAGGAAATTATAATGTTCAAAGATTTGAAGGCATTTGTAATGCTGGAAAATATCGATTGTTTGAAAAAGTATCGAGCAACATTTAATAAGCTTTTTGATTGCTACGTGAATTATGATGACTTGTTGGATCAACCAAATGTTACAGTAAGAGAACTGCTGGAAAGATCATTTCAAACTATTGAAAAGGTCAGACTAAAAGAGGTTTATCCATTTTTTTCAGAAATGGAATATAAAAAACTGTGGGAAAAGGAAAACTATAAAAGGATTGTTCGTTATTTAAATAATTATGATGAAATGAGGTGGCATATAGATCAGATTCAAGGTGCTATAGATAGAATAAAACTTACAGATAGCAGGAAAAATCATGCTGATTATGCGTTAAGCGCAATTGGATTTAGTAAATATTGTGAAAATCAGGTAAATAAACTTCTTTCAGGTGAACGTTGGATTTTATATGAGATGTTTCGCAGGATTGAAAAAAGAGATAAAACGATGGACCTGCAGACCTATAATCTGTTTTATGCATATCTGCTTATAAAAGAACATATCAGAGGTGAATTGGTACAGTCTAATGAATGGGTCGGATTTGAAAACTTTTCAATATATCAAAACAGAACAGGATATTTTACTCTGGAACGTGAACTGGAGAAGCAGAAAGCGAGAATGGCGGTTGAGTCTTGCTGGAAACAAAATATAAAATTGCTTGAACTCAGAATTTCACCATATGAAACAGCAAAGAGGACAAAAGAAGAAATTGATATGCTTGATCAGGCAATTGATCCTGAAAAACAGTTTTGTAATTCATATTATTATGTGCTTCATTTCATAAAAAAACCAGATGTAGAAAAGGTGGATAAATTATTTTGTGTCTTCAGACACGCAAAGCTGAGGAGGGAAATATGTGAGAAAACAATGGCATTATTACAGTTTCGAAAACAATATCCAAAGTCTGCATGTAGAGTCTTGGGAATTGATGCAGCTGCACAGGAAATAGGATGTCGGCCGGAGGTCTTTGCACAGGGGTTTCGTACACTTAAAAATGATACCTGTTTTGGAAATACGGATAAAGGTTATATTAAGCTTCCGCAATTGCATGTTACTTATCATGTCGGCGAAGATTTTCTTGATGTGATTGATGGATTAAGGGCAATTAATGAGGCTGTTTTGTTTTTAAATATGGACTGCGGAGACCGTTTGGGACATGCTTTGGCTTTAGGAATTGAACCGGAGGATTGGTATAAAGATAAAGGCTTTTGTATTTCATTGCCTCAACAGGACTATTTAGATAATGTTGTCTGGATGTATCATTCTATTGTAAGGTATCATATAGACGGCCTGGATAACCTTAAAGATTTTCTGGAAGCGGAATATTATAAATATTTTAATGCAATTTATGGGCGATTTATGGATATGGATTATATCAAGAATATTCAGAAAACCAGAGGGAAAAACGGGCACAAGGGAAATATGCTGTTTGATATACATGCATATTATGATTCGTGGAAACTTAGAGGAGATATTCCTCAATTATACAGAAATGGATACTATTTATTCGATAAAACAGATATTTCGCCACTTGCTTCATATAGTGTAAATTGGAATTTCCCAAGGGATATTGAAGTAAGAGAGAAAAGTGAAGCAGCTGTTTTGTATTACTATTATCATTATAATGGTTTGGTACGAATAGAAGGAAAAAAAATCATAGAAAAAAAAGTGAGCGCCGATTACATAAGAGGAGTTAAATTAATACAGAAAGCAATGCAATGGGAAATATCTGAGAAAGGTATTGCAATTGAAACGAACCCGTCTTCAAATTATATGATCGGAACATTTTCAAAGTATGATCAACATCCGATTACGACATTTTATAATAATGGACTTACATCAGAACGGGAACTGTTAAAATCTTCTTCACAAATCTGGGTATCTATTAATACGGATGATCAGGGAATCTTTAATATCAAATTGGAAAATGAATATGCATTTATTGCAAGAGCTCTGGAAAAAAAGGTAGACGAAAATGGAGAAAAAATGTATTCAAAATCAATGATTTATGATTGGTTGGATAAGATACGAAAGATGGGATTGAATCAATCATTTCTTACAGTAAATGATGACGCAAACGATAAGCTTCCAGAAAATGCCCGAACGGAACAATATACTGTTTAAAAATCTAGATATGTGTGTGGAGGTTCTGCAGAAAGCAGGAACAGTCAATGAATCCGGCTGTGTGGATATTGATACCGGGGCGCTGATGAACGGAGGTGTGGATGAGTACCATTATCTGGGATGAAGCCGGAAAGTGGGAAGCAGTATTCGCAGTGATGTGTCTGGCTATAACAGTGTACTGAGCGGCAGGGCATCTGTTGGGAAGGACTGTTATCTGGAATAAAGTAAGCGATGAATGATCATCCAGTCACGACTCCCAGGGAACCTTAAATATTTAGGTTCCCATGGTCTTATGGATCTCGACCTTGTGCAATAATGACAAAATTGCGGTCAGTAGAAACAGAAAGAAAAGCGCAGAAGAGAAATTTCTTAAAAAAATATATAAAATAAGGAGAACACATCCATGTACACCCCCGACAAAGATTATCAGCATATGCTTGATAAATTGAATATACTCCGAAAACAAAAAAATATATCAAAGTATGCCCTGGCAAAAGCAACAGGAATGTCCACATCCAGTATGAGCAATCTGTTAAACGGGAAAACAAAGCCGTATTTATATAACATGCTTCTGATCTGCAATGTGTTGCAGGTCCCTCTGGGAGAATTACTTGAGAAAGACAATTATGAGAATGAGGAATGGCTCATAAGTGCATATCGCACCATGTCCCCGGAGAAACAAAGAATGCTGCAGGTATATGCAGATATGTTATTACATTACGATAGAGAAATGTAAAGAACTCTTGCTTCTGAAACACTATATCATTACTATCCACTTTAAAAAGTAAAATATTATGATTGTATTAACCCTGCCGGTTCAAAAACAGGCAGGGTATTTTTTTGCCCGTTTTCAGAACAAAAGATCTTGCTGAATGAATAAAAGTCTGATATAATAAGAACAATTAGTTCTTTAAGCGAAAAAAGAATAAACCGTCGTAAACAGGGAATAGTAATCATGTATTTATTCCTTTGCTTTTTATATTAAGTGAGTCCAAAATGGTCTTGCTGGTTTCGCAGAGTATTTCACTCTACGTAAAAATCCCCCGACATTCCCTGTTTACGGGACTTTCGGGGGATTTGACGGCAGTTATATGACGGTTAATAAACTGGAAAGTTTTTGCATGTTTTGCTGTTTGAGTTCCATAGACGGATGTACATATCGGTTCAGGGTAATGTTTACAGTGGCATGTCCAAGAATTTCGCTCAGGCTTTTGATATCAAAGCCAAATTCAATACAGCGTGTGGCAAATGTGTGTCTCAGTGCATGAAAATTTACAGGAACCAGACCACACTGTTTCTGTACATAGCGAAAATAATTTTGCATAGTACGGGGTTCAATATATTTTTCATTGACAGTGGCAAGAACATATCCTTGACGATTGGGAAATTCCTTCTGAATGAGTTGGATCAGTCTATCGGGGATTGGAATTGTACGGATAGAACATTTACTCTTGGGTGATGTAATCACAACACAGGTTTTCTGTGTGGTAGAATCCGGAATCTGCAGTCGCTGCATTGTATTATGGACATGAATGGATTTTTCCTGAAATGAAAAATCTTCCCATTTCAGTGCACAGATTTCGCCCACCCTCATTCCTGTAAAAAGACACAGCAGAATTCCAAGATTACGTTCTGACATATTGGCATAAAGATATCGGCAAAGAATTTCCTGAGAGGAACGTGGAATTACGACTGTATCCGGTGCAGTCTGGCGGATGAGGATATCTTTTCCGTTGCTTGGCGGCTGATATCCCTGAATCTGGGCATATCTGAGCAGACTTCTCATCAGAGACAGAATATCCAGAACTGTCTTTGGTGAAAGTCCCTCTCCGGATGAGCCACCATGGATAAGAAGGTCATCGCAGAATTTCTGTATCCGGGATGAGGTGAGTTCGTTTAACGGAACATTATCAAATTCAGGAAGAATATAAGAATGAAGTATGTTGTGATATTTAACGTAAGAAGATTTCTTGATCTGGGACTGTATGGAATTCATCCAGTCATCTGCCAGTTTTCTGATAAAACATGGCGGTATTGTATTTTCGGAAATTTTGTGAAAAGCAGTCAGATTTGATTCTATATTAATAATAGCCTGGCTGCGTTTTCTTTTTGCTTCTTTGTAGGTGGGAGCATATACATATCCGTAAACAGCTTTTCCACTCTGTGAACGTGCTTTGATGTATCTTCCTTCCCAGCGTCCATCTTTTCGCTTATAAATGTTTTCACCTTTTCGTGACATAATTATTGGTTCTCCTTTCAATTTCCTCCGCATGACGGTTTTATTTACGGTGAATGAGCTAAAGCATTTAACTCTATATGGCGAATTAAAAGGTGAACCTCATTAAAAATTTCATAAAAACGAATGATAATACAAATATGCTTTGGCAAAGAAGCATAGAATTCAGCAGATTGCTTTATAAATATTGACAAAATGTGTCACATTATGTAAAATTGTCCGTAGTTAAAAAATATTGTATCCAAGAGAAAACATCTCACAGAGTGAAATACTCTGCGAAGCCAGTTGGAAAATGAGGTGACCTTCGCCATGTTGTTCGTGTACGAATGTACGGAAAACATTATTACAGACTTTAAAAAATTTTACGATACCCAATTGTCTGCAGAAGATAAAAGGAAAATTTTTATTCCTACATATGACTGCATGAAGAAATATCAGGGTTCCTGGCATATAGAGAAGAAACCGCTGTTTAGGAATTGTTTCTTCATAGAATGCAGAGACAAAAAGGAACTGAAAAGCACACTGAGCAGACAGCATTGCTCAGATTTCCTGGCAGAAGATGTCATGTCCGGCATAACATCTTTACGTTTGGAACAGGAAGAGTTCCTGAAAGAACTGATGCAGCCGGAGACGAAAACTATCTCCATGTCAACAGGCTATATCAAAGACGGCACAACATATGTGACACAGGGACCTCTGCAGGGAAGAGAGAAATTTATCCGAAGAATAGACAGACATAAACGTCTGGCATGGCTGATGCTCCCGGAAGGGGAAGGTCAGTGGGAGTTGCGTACAGGTCTGGAAATTATTTCAAAAGGATGATGTGAAAGATGAAAAAGAAAAATGCAGTAAATATAAATAAAAATTTCGTAAGCTGGGGAAAAACGCAGCTTATTTGGCTTGTTTGAATATATCAGACAGATAAACAGCAAACAGACTGAAGATGTATTCAAAAATAAATAAGAAACAGAAGGAGAGAATAAGGAAGACTGTATGTATAGGAAAAAGTCAAGAGGATGGTATAAGCACAAAGACTTCATATTGATAGATCTTATATGTTTATTTCTATCTTTAATATTTGCATGTCTGATTCGAAACGGTTCTGTTCAGAACCTGTTCAGATTAGAAATTTATCATAATATGATGATCTTTGTAATAGTGGGGGATTTATTCCTGATCATTATGTTTGAATCTTACAAAGGAGTTTTGAGAAGAGACCGCTATCAGGAATTACGTTCTGTTATCCGGCAGATGATCCTGTTGGAACTGACAAGTGGTCTGTATCTGTTTACTGTCAGTGATGGACACAGCTTCTCAAGAACTGTTCTATATCTAATGGGAGTACTTTATGTATTTCTGTCCTATGGTACAAGAATAGCATGGAAAAAACATCTGATTCATAAAATGGCAGAAGGTGGGGAGCATTCGTTATATATCGTAACGAACTATGACTATGCGTCAAAAATAATCCAGAATGTAAAAGAATACAATTACAATCGATACAACATCAATGGTCTGATAATCGTTGATAAAGATGCAGTCGGCAGGGAGATTTCAGGAATTCCCGTAGTAGCAGATCTGAAGAATGCAGCATCCTACATCTGCCAGCAGTGGGTAGACGAAGTTTTTGTAAATGTAGATGAGCCTTACTCATACCCGGATGAATTAATTCAGGAACTTCTGGAGATGGGAATGGTGGTTCATGTAAATCTGGCAAAAGTAAAAAGTGCTCCGGGACAGAAACAGTTTGTAGAAACTGTAGGCGGATATACAGTTCTGACAACTACTATGAACTATGCTACAGACAGGCAGGCATTTGCCAAAAGAGCGCTGGATATCCTGGGAGGACTTGTAGGATGTTTCCTGACAGGCATTATCTTTATTTTTGTGGCACCGGCTATTTACATCAGTTCGCCAGGCCCGGTTTTTTTTTCACAGACACGAATCGGTCAGAATGGAAAGCCATTCAAGATGTATAAATTTCGAAGTATGTACATGGATGCAGAAGAACGCAAAGCAGAACTTATGGCACAGAATAAAATGAGTGATGGGCGTATGTTCAAGCTTGACTTCGATCCACGCGTGATCGGAAATAAAATTCTTCCAGACGGGACAAGAAAAACCGGAATCGGAGAATTTATCAGGAAAACATCCCTTGATGAATTCCCACAGTTTTGGAATGTACTAAATGGAAGCATGAGTTTGGTAGGCACCAGACCTATATTACAGGATGAATTGCTTAAATATGAATTACATCACAGAGCCAGAATTGCCATCAAACCAGGAATTACCGGTATGTGGCAGGTGAGCGGTCGAAGTGATATTACAGATTTTGAAGAAGTCGTGCGGCTGGATACAGAATATATCAGTAACTGGAACTTTGGACTGGATATTAAGATACTGTTTAAGACGGTGATGACGGTCTTGAAGAGAGAAGGGTCGGTATAGGGATATAAGTGCATGTTTTGAGGGGGGAGTGAATGATTTGTTCATAACAAACAATGGATGGCAAAATTGAATTATGTATACGGTTTTAACAAAACTCATGCACCAATAGGGTTTGGTTCAATAGTCCAGCATTTAGAAAAACGTTATATTGAGCTATACGGGGTTCGACTGTATAAAACAACACGTCGGTTATTGCTGACTAATAAGTGTACACAAGAGATGTTTTGCAAAGTAGAAAATAGGTTGGAGCAACGGGAATATAGTTGCTGCGCCAAGAGGGTACGATAGCATAAGAAAACACTGAGTCGTGCGATGAACACATGAAGAGACTTAGAGAGAAATACTATTCTCCAGGATGTGTAGATAGATAAAAAGGAGCAGAAAGGACAATATTGGTTGGAGAACGTTATGAAAGATAAATTTTCGGTGTCCATGTTCGGACAAAAACGACTGTCCCGTGAAGGTGGGATAGAAATTGTGGTAAAAGAACTATGCACCAGAATGGTACGAGATGGATGTCAGGTTACCTGTTACAATAGATCTGGTCATCACGTGAGTGGTGCAGAGTATGACAATAAAATTGAATATGATGGAATCCGACAGAAATTGGTTCCAACCATTGAAAGAAGAGGTCTTGCAGCGGTGAGTTCCTCTTTCTTTGCGGCTCTATACAGTGCTTTCGGAAAATATGATGTGGTACATATTCATGCAGAGGGGCCAGCCTTTTTTGCGTGTCTACCAAAGGTGTTTGGAAAAAGAGTAGTGGTTACAATTCACGGTATAGACTGGCAACGCGAAAAATGGAAATCAGGACTTGGCTCCAAGTTTATTCGTCAGGGTGAGAAAAACGCTGTGAAGTATGCAGATGAAATCATTGTTTTAAGTAGAAGTGTTCAGAAATACTTCAAAGACACCTATGGACGAGAGACACGCTTTATTCCGAACGGTGTGAATAGACCGGAAGTTCAAGATGCAAATTTAATAACAGAGAAATTTGAGCTGACAAAAGATTCCTATATATTGTTTTTAGGCAGATTGGTGCCGGAAAAAGGTATCCGGTATCTAGTTGAAGCATTCAAAAATGTTAAAACTGATAAGAAACTGGTTATAGCAGGTGGTTCTAGTGATACAGATTCTTTTACGAAAGAATTAAAAGAGTTGGCAAAGGATGATGACAGAATCGTATTTACTGGATTTGTTCAAGGACAAATGTTGGATGAATTATACAGCAATGCCTATATTTACACATTGCCTTCTGATTTGGAGGGAATGCCTTTGAGTTTATTGGAAGCTATGAGCTATGGTAATTGTTGTTTGGTTTCTGACATAGCAGAATGTGTAGAAGTTGTTGAAGATAAGGCATTTGTTTTTAAAAAGTCTAACGTAAAGGATCTTCAAAAGAAACTGCAAATTGTTTGTGATGATTCAAAAAAAGTAATAGAAATGAAAGAACAAGCGGCTGACTTTATCTGTGGAAAATATAACTGGGATGACGTTGTGGAGAAAACAGAGAAGTTGTATGAAAAAGAATAGAAGAGGTCAATGCTCTTTTTATTTGCAAACCTCCGATAAATCAAGATTTTAAAGATTTTTAGAACAACAAAAATGGGTAGTATTTGATACTACATATAAGAGGGAGGAGAAGTGAATATGAAAAACTATAAAATTGCTGTAGCTGGAACAGGGTATGTGGGATTATCAATTGCAACCTTGCTCTCACAGCATCATGATGTTGTAGCAACTGATATTATTCCAGAAAAAGTAGAGATGATTAATAAGCGAAAATCTCCAATTCAGGATGAGTATATTGAGAAATATTTAGCAGAAAAGGATTTGAAGTTGACTGCAACTTTGGATGTGAAAGAAGCGTATACGGATGCAGATTTTGTTGTGATAGCAGCCCCTACGAATTATGATAGTCGAACGCAGCATTTTGATACATCTGCAGTTGAAAATGTGATTGAACAGGTTATAGATTGTAATCCAAATGCTATTATGATTATTAAATCTACGATTCCTGTTGGGTATACAGTAAATATAAGAGAAAAGCTCAATAGTAAAAACATTATTTTTAGTCCGGAATTTTTAAGAGAAAGTAAGGCACTTTATGATAATTTGTATCCGTCTCGTATTATTGTTGGAACGGATTTGAATGATGAGAGATTAGTAGAAGCAGCACATCAGTTTGCAAATCTATTACAAGAAGGTGCTATCAAGGAGAAGATAGATACATTATATATGGGATTTACTGAGGCTGAGGCCGTTAAATTGTTTGCTAATACTTATTTGGCTTTGCGTGTTGCGTATTTTAATGAATTGGATACTTATGCAGAAAGCAAGGGACTAAATACTCAACAGATTATTGAAGGGGTTTGTCTTGATCCTCGTATAGGGAGTCATTATAATAACCCAAGTTTTGGTTATGGTGGATATTGCTTGCCTAAGGATACAAAACAATTACTCGCTAACTATGCAGAAGTGCCAGAAAATTTAATTGAAGCGATTGTTGAAAGTAATAGGACAAGAAAAGACTTTATTGCTGATCGTGTTCTGAAATTGGCAGGTTATTATGGATATGATGAGGATAATGAATATAGAAAAGAACAAGAAAAATCAGTAACGATAGGAGTTTATCGTTTGACTATGAAGAGCAATAGTGATAATTTCCGGCAGAGTTCTATTCAGGGCGTTATGAAGCGTGTTAAAGCAAAAGGAGCAACCGTTGTAATTTATGAACCGACGTTAAAAGATGGTGAGACTTTTTTTGGAAGTATTGTTGTGAATGATTTATCTAAGTTTAAGCTGATGAGTAATGCTATTATTGCAAATCGTTATGATAAGTGTCTCGATGATGTGAAGGAGAAAGTTTACACAAGAGATATTTTTCGAAGAGATTAAGCTTAAGTTATTTTATTAGTGAAATGTCATTAAATATTGGTAGAGGAGAAATATATGTATCATATAGCATTAATTAGATCAGCTTCTTCAGCTGTTTCTAAAAGTGGATATAATATTCAGGAAATCGGAATGGCAAAAGAACTTGCTAAATTAGGAATGCAAGTTGATGTGTTTTTAATTTCTGATAGAAATGAAACATATAGCGAAAAAACAGGAGTAGAAGATAGAGTTACAGTATATTGGTTGAAAGGAATTAAAATTCCTGGACAACAAGGATATTATAGAGATTTGAATAAAATTCTTGACAATAATCACTATGATTTAATTCAAGCATTAGATGATAGTCAGATTACTACAGTATTAACAAGTCTATACTGCAAAAAGAAAGGAATTAAGTTTGTTTTATGGCAAGGAATGTATGAAAACTATCCGGAAAAATATAAAAGAATGATTCAATATCTGTTTGATTGGTCATTGTTAAAAATATTGAGAAAAAACACTAAATATTGTATTGCAAAAACAACCTCTGCAAAAAAATATTTAGAAATGAAAAAATTCTCTAATATTTCAGTTATTCCGGTAGGTCTTGAATTAGGTAATTTTTCTAATAATAGAAAGATTGATTATAGAAAAAAAATAGGTATTCCGAATAATCAGAATATTTTACTCTATGTTGGAAAGGTCGAAGAAAGAAGAAAACCGATTTTTTGTATGGATGTCTATCAAAAAGTTAAAGAAAAATGTGATGATTGCTGTATCGTGTATGTTGGAAAAGGGCCGATGCTAGAAACAGTACATAATTATGTAAAAGAAAAAAATATTAAGGATGTTCATTTTATTGACAGGATAGCACAGAATGAATTGCCAGACCTATATAATGAAAGCAGTTTGTTTATTTTACCTACACGATATGAAATTTTTGGCATGGTACTTATGGAGGCAATGTATTTTGAGTCTCCAGTGATAACATACAAGGCGGCAGGTCCCATAGATGTAGTTGAGAATGAAATAGATGGAATTATAATGGATAATTTCGAAGCTGATAAATGGGCAGAAAAAATTTTGTATCATCTTAAAAATAATGATTGTAAGAAGATGGGAATTAAAGGCAAGGAAAAAATTATGAAAAAATACTTATGGCCTTATATTGCTAAAAAAAATTATAAAAAGTTTGTTGAGATTATTGAAAATGAAATGGAGAAGTAATTATGTCTGAAGAAAAGAAATTGAATGGAACGGTTATTGTTACTTACCGCTGTAATGCTCGTTGTTCTATGTGCAATCGTTATAAAGCACCTTCTAAACCAGAAGAAGAGATTAGTATCGAAACTATAAAGAAACTGCCCAAAATGTATTTTACTAATATAACTGGTGGAGAGCCATTTATCCGGACAGATTTGAAAGATATTGTACGAGAATTATATAAGAAGTCTGATCGTATTGTTATTTCGACTAATGGTTTTTTTACAGATCGTATTGTTGATTTGTGTAAAGAATTTCCTTCAATTGGAATTCGAATTTCAATTGAAGGTTTAGAGCAGACTAACAATGAAATTCGTGGTTTGCAGAATGGTTATCAGCGAGGTTATAGTACACTGAAAAAATTACGTGAAATGGGAATGAAAGATGTTGGTTTTGGGATGACGGTTCAAGACAAAAATGCACCTGATCTGGTTCCATTGTATAAGATTTCCGATGAGATGGGTATGGAATTTGCAACTGCTTCCTTACATAATAGTTTTTACTTTGTTGAGGCAAAAAATATTATTAATGATCGACCGATGGTAGCAAAAAACTTTGAGAATCTTATTAATGAACTACTTCATAGTAATAGCCCTAAAAAGTGGTTTAGAGCCTATTTTAATCATGGATTGATTAATTATATTTATGGTCAGAAGCGATTGTTACCTTGTGATATGAGTTTTGATACTTTTTTTATTGACCCATATGGTGATGTCATGCCTTGTAATGGGACTAAGGATAAAGAAGTTATGGGGAATTTAAATATACAGAGTTGGGAAGAGGTATGGAATAGTCCTCAGGCAGAAGAAGTTCGTAAAAAAGTACGTTGTTGTGATCGTGATTGTTGGATGATTGGATCTGTTTCTCCGGCAATGCATAAGTATATTTGGAAACCTGCTATATGGGTATTGGTACATAAAGTTAAGACCTTGTTTACTAAGCATCCGTATTCTATGTATGAGTTGAAAGTTTGTCGTGATTATCGAGACGGTAAAATTAAAAAGGATGAGCTAGACAAGTGTAGCACTTGTGATGTGAATTGTGTAATCAATAATGGCTTAAGTAAAGCATCTCAAGAGCAGTTAAAACACAAGACGGGTGAAGAAATTGTAGATGCTGATATTGCCGGACAAATGAGCCGAGAGAGTGTGGAATAAAACTATGAGTACCAAATTTAGTGTTATTATTCCAATCTTTAATGCAGAATCATATTTATGTGAATGTATAGATTCTATTTTATATCAAACTTATGATAACTATGAAATCATCCTAGTAAATGATGGCTCTACTGACAATTCTTTTAAAATATGTAAAGAATATGCATCTACGAATAGCAAAGTAAAAGCGTATACGAAGAAAAATGAAGGATTGTCTGCAACACGTAATTATGGTTTGTCTGTAAGTGATGGAGAGTATATTGTTTTTTTGGATAGTGATGATTATATTGAAAGAGATTCTTTGGGAAAATTTAACAGAATAATCGAAAAGACTGGTGCAGATATTATTGCAGGTTATGCATATCATGTTGATGTTGAAGGAACTCAATATAAAAGTAGACCATTTTTGAGAGATGCTGAACAACCTATGTCTGGTACTGAATTTTTTAGAAAATCATTGCATCAAAATAACATGAGAGCCTGCGCACAGTTTTATATTACCAGTAAGAAACTTATTGATAAATATAATTTACAGTTTCAAGTTGGGCTGTACCATGAAGATGAGTTGTGGACGCCAAAATTATTGTTTTATGCTGAAAAAGTGGTGGATTTCCCATTTTATTTTTATAATTATCGACTTTCCAATACACAATCAATTACTAGAGATCCAAGTAAAAAAATGAAGAGAGCAAAGGATCGTATGCAGATTGCATATGAATTGAGTGATTTTTTTTCTGCACACAAACAGAAGAAATATAATTGTTTTCATGATAATATTGCTGCCCAGTATATGTATGCGGTTTATGATGGAAATTTCGTTAAAACAAAGGAAAAAGTAAATAGATTTTTTCCACTTAAGCATGCAAAAAGCAGAAAAAATTTTGTTAAAAGTGTGATATTTGCGGTTAGTCCGCGGTTGGCTTGTAAATTACGAACTTATAAGAATTGAGGTATAAAAATGGGTTCATTTAATAAAGAAATAAATAAAATTGTGGTTGTACATTACGGAAATGTAATGTTATATCCACCAGTTTTGAATTTATTGGAAAACCTTCTAAAAAATAATTACAAGGTTGTGTTGATTTCAGGCAATACAAAAAAACTACCAAAAATCATCATTGATTCTAATATAAAATTAATTGATATTGAATTAATAAATAGTCGAAATATATTAATGAGAATAAAGAGAAGATTTGGAGTTGGAGGACAATATAAACGCAAACTAAGCAATGTGATGAAAAATGGGGATATTGTTTGGACAACTACGGATTCGACGGTAAGAGCACTCAATAAGATATTATTTAAATATAAGCATATTATGCAGTTGATGGAATTAGATTCATTCTTTCCATTATTTGATGGAGCTAGATTTTTGAAATTTGATCTAAGTGCATATGCGAAGGCAGCTTGGAAAACAGTAGTTCCGGAAATTAACAGAGCATATATTCAGAAAGTTCAGTGGAAATTGGATCGTGTTCCTGCAGTATTACCTAACAAGCCTTATTATTTAAAACCAGAAAATATGGATGAAAAAGTGCAGAAAGCCATATTGGAATTAGAAAAAGATAGTCGAAAAAAGATTATGTATATGGGTGTTATGAGTGTGGATAGAAATCTAGAGCCATTTGCAGAAGCAGTAGAGAAATTAGGAGACGATTATTGTCTTTGTGCTTTAGGTAGTATACCAGAAAACCAAAAAGATAAATTTAATACTTTTCTAAAAAAACATCCACAAGTAAGATATTTAGGTTTTTTCAATCCACCCAATCATTTAAATTTTTTGAAATATGCATATATTGGATTACTTCCATATTCAACAGAATTCAACAGCGTGTTTATATCACCTTTAAATGTTTTGTATTGTGCGCCAAATAAGATATACGAGTATGCAGGATATGATGTTCCAATGCTAGGTACAGATGTTTTGGGATTAAAGTTACCATTTGAAAAATATAATATTGGAGTATGTTGTCCTGATTTTAAATCAGAATCGATAGTAAAAGGCATTAGGCAAATTGAAAGGGATTATTTAAACATGAAATGTAATTGTAAAATGTTTTATGAAGATACTAATCTTGATAGCATTGTATATTCAATTATTCAGGAATAAGAGGAGTAAATTAAGGGGGTGAAGAGTATAAAACTTAAAGTATCTACAATGTTTGAATGGATAATCATTTTTTGCTGTTTCTTGATGCTTGGTTATACATTATTGTCAGAAAAAGAGTATATTGGCTATTATACAGCAAGAAGTATTGTAGCAATATTATCGATTATGATGGCTGTTGTTACTGTAATAATAGCTCCCAAAACTTCAAGTTTTAAGAGAATTATTTGTTTTCTAAATCGATATATAATCCCATACTCATTATTTATGTTAATTATGTGTTTATATTCACTAATAGCATACCATTATGAAATGGGAGATTTATATAAAGTTGTATTACCGTATTTATTTGTTTATTTGGCTTATCCAATATCATACATATTTTATCAGAAAAAAAGTATGAGAAAACTGATGATGAAAATTGCCGTTTTGGTTATTGGTATTTTGATTCTTAAAACAATTTCTTGGTATCTTTATAATTTTCAAGAAATGGTAGTATTTGAGAGATTGTTATTTGAATATGATAAATGGTTTAGAAATGGTCTTCAGCGAGTAAATTCAGGTTATTTGGTTGGAATCGTTACAGTTTTTTTGTTTGCAGAAGGGAGCATAGGCATTAAAAAGATATATTACTATAGTATGGTTGCTTTTATTATCTTTTTTTTAGCTTGCGTTTCAGCATATCGTTTTCAGGTTATTACCACATGTTTAGTTTGTGCGGTGGTATATTATTTTTATGAAGGGGAGAATAAAAAGAGTTTCTTTCGGCGAGTATTACTATTTTTCTTAATTATTGTTTTATTTATTAGTGAACCAGTACAGAATCTTATTTCATCTTTTGCAGTCTCTCAATCTGGTATAGGGTATTCAACACTTGTAAGATTGATGAATATTCAGCATTATTTTAAATTAATGTTTGATAGAGTAGCAGTTTTAGGTCTAGGATTTATTGCAAAGGATAATGCATCATCTTTAGCATTGATGTCATATAATGGCAGCGAAATCTTTTGGCTTGAGGATGTGGGAATTTTGGGTGGATTCTTCCGATTTGGTATATTTTCTATATTTTTATATGGCTATCCATTCTATCATGCCATTGCAATATGTAAAACACTGAAAAATAATAACAGATTAAATTTAAGGCCAATTGCTTTTGGAATAACTACATATATGATTGTATCATGTATAGTATTGAATATGTTTGATGGACAGAGATCGTTTGATGTTCCATTTTATATTGCAATTTTGGCTTATCTTAAATATTGTACATATAGCAATACTCAAGGTAATAATTTTCATATACTGGCAAAGGAGTAAGAATGAATTTAAAAAAAATAGTAAAAAAGGACAGTTCTACATATTATTTGTTGAAAAAATTAAAAACTACTTATCTCTACAATAAGCTTAATAAAATGAATGAGATTCAGAAAATGGAGTATATTGGTAAATTATATAAAAAGAAAATAGGTAGGGATATGAATTGGAGTAATCCGAAAAGTTATACAGAAAAAATTCAATATGAGAAACTCAATGGACGTATGAAAGAAAAAGTTCAGCTTGCTGATAAATATCGAGTACGAAAATGGGTGAAAGAGAAAATAGGAGAAGATTATCTAATTGGATTGCTTGGCGTATGGGAAAAGGCAAGAGAGATTGATTTTCAGAGTCTTCCTAACCGATTTGTATTGAAAACAAACTGTTCTTCAGGTGATGTAGTTATTGTGAAGGATAAATCTACACTTTCTTCGAAGGATATACGAAATATAAGAAAAAAGCTAGATTTTTATTTACATTGTAAATATGGAGTAGATACAGGAGAATTTCAGTATGCATTAATGAAACCTGTAATCATTGCAGAGGAATTCATTGAATATCAAAGTAATGATTTACCAGATTATAAATTTTTGTGTTTTGATGGAGTTCCTATGTATTGTTGGGTAGATATAGGTAGATATTCAAATCATAAGCGCAATGTGTACAATTTGAAATGGGAACTCCAATCTTGGAATCAAGAAAAATATGGAAATACAAACTATCCGATAGAGACTCCAAAAAATTTTGATAAAATGATAGAAATTGCCACCCAATTGTCAAACGGATTTCCACATGTTCGTGTAGATCTATATAATGTGAACGGAAAGATTTATTTTGGAGAAATGACTTTTACAAATGGCAGTGGATTTGAACCGATTATTCCTTCGGAAGCAGATGAAATGTTAGGAGAACTTTGGTCACTCTCTAAATAAATTTAATTTTATGTAAGGAGAATAAATCAGAATGTTCAACTTAAAAAAAATAGCATCAAGCAATATTATCAAAAATGGTTTTTGGATGTATCTGATGCAGATATTCAATACGGTTATTCCTCTTTTAACATTGCCGTATATTACTAGAATTTTAGGAGCTAGCCAGTATGGCATTTTTTCAATAGCATTGAATTTTCTAACATACTTTCAAGTAATTGTAGAATATGGATTTGGCATGTCAGCAACTAGAAAAATAGCACTTTCAAACAAAGAAAAAGCTACTATCAATAAAACATTTACAACTGTATTAATATCTCGTTTTGGCTTATTTATATTATGTTGTGTATTCACACTGATTTATTTTCTTTTATCAAATACAGATAGTAAGGAGTGCGTTTGTCTAGTAATTCTGATGGTTGCTTTGTTAGGAAATTGCATGCAGCTTAACTGGTTTTTCCAAGGCATGCAACAGATGCAGTTTATTTCTATTATTAGCATTGTATCAAGAAGTGTGTCTGTAGCTTTAACATTCTTATTTGTGAAAACATCTGATGACTTAATGCTCTACTGTTTATTATATGCAATAGCGCCATTAATTAATGGTGTTTTGGGTGTATTTATTGCGCATACTAAATATGGATTAAGATTAATAAGTGTGAAAATTAGTGAGATTATTGCAGAATTAAAAGAGGGATGGTATGTCTTTACAACACAGTTAAGTGCTAAAGTATTTGGGGCAATTGGGATTACCTTTCTTGGGGTGTTTGCTACATCGTCTGAGGTGGGGATTTATTCTGCAATTAATAAAATACCAAATATGATTATACTTGCATGGACACCTATTGCTCAGATCATGTATCCGATATCCAGTAAAAAAATGAAGGAATCGTTCCAGGATGGGAGAAAGTTTGTTAAAAAAATTCAACTCATTATTATTCCATTAGCTATATTAGGAGCTCTTTTCATTATTGCTTTTTCAAAGCAAGTTATCCGGATTGCATTTGGCAATGAATATGCAAATTTTTCATATTGGATTATTCCTATGTTAGCATGGCTAGTTGTTGCGATAAACAATAATTTTTTAGGAATTCAAACTTTATTAGGAAGTGGTTATGATAAGGAGTATAGCAGTTGTTTTCAAATAGGGGTTATATGTACAATTATATTAAATTTGATTCTTATTTATTTTTTTAAGGGAGATGGCGCATCAATAGCACCTTTCTTATCAGAATCTATATTAGGCATATTACTTTATATCAAAATCAAAAAAATTGAAAAGGAGAAACGGCAGTGAAAAAAATTATGTTAGTATTTGGCACACGACCAGAAGCTATAAAAATGTGTCCACTTGTAAATGAATTAAAAAAACGAAGTTCCATAAAAACTATAGTATGTGTAACTGGTCAGCACAGACAAATGCTAGATCAGGTTTTAAATACGTTTAATGTTGTTCCTGATTATGATCTTTCTGTTATGAAACAAGGACAGACTCTCTTTGATATTACTACTAGTATTTTAGGAAAAATCAAAGTAGTTCTAGAAGAAGTGAAACCAGATGTGGTACTCGTTCATGGTGATACATCTACTACGTTTGTGACTGCATTGGCTTGCTTTTATATGCAAATTCCAGTAGGACATGTAGAAGCAGGTTTGCGTACCTATAATATTTATAGCCCTTATCCAGAAGAGTTCAACCGACAGAGTGTTGGAATTCTTGCTCAGTATAATTTTGCACCTACACAGATGGCGGCAGATAATCTTATTAGGGAGGGTAAAGATCCAAGTAAGATTTTTATTACGGGAAATACGGTTATTGATGCTATGCAACACACAGTTAAAGATGACTACACACATCCAGAATTGGATTGGGTAGGAAAAGATAAGTTGATTTTTATTACTGCTCACAGAAGAGAAAATCTTGGACAACCAATGCATAATATGTTTCGTGCAATTCGTAGAGTTTTGGATGAGCATTCTAATTGTAAAGCAGTGTATCCTATTCATATGAATCCTATTGTTAGGAAAGCAGCAGAGGAAGAATTAGGTGGCTGCGATAGAATTCATATTATTGAACCTATTGAGGTATTTGATTGTCACAATTTCGAAGCAAGATGTCATCTTTGTCTGACAGATTCTGGAGGAATTCAAGAGGAAGTTCCTTCATATGGGAGACCAGTTCTTGTGATGCGAGATACAACTGAACGTCCTGAGGGGGTTAAGGCAGGTACATTAAGATTGGTCGGTACAGATGAAGAAACAATATATCAGAATTTCAAGGAACTGTTAGAAAATAAGGAAGTATATAACACAATGGCAAAGGCATGCAATCCTTATGGTGATGGTCATGCTTGTGAAAGAATTGCAGATGTTTTAGAAGGCAAGAAATTTATTCCATGGGTAAGCAAAAACAAAGATTAGTAGATATAGATTTAATATATTCTACGATATAAAAATATTTTCGTGTAGACGGAGCTTTGAAATGAGAACTCTTATAAGAAAGCTAATAATATTATTTTAAATTAGTAAAAAAGTAAAAGTGAACAGTAAACAGTAAGTTAATTTCTGTTGAGATATTGATAAAGATTGCTATGCACCATAGATGCGGTAAGGATGTGACCAATATCCCAACAGAAATGGATAAGTTATCAAGCATAAAAAGGCGTTTTCTAAATTTCTTTACATTGTTGATTGTTAAGTGAAAATTGCCCCAACTGGTCAGTTTTAAGTATTAATCAACAGAAGTGCAATTTCATCGTACGAGAATATTCAAAAAGGGATAAAAATTAGAAAGGTATAGTGATATGGGGCATTTAAATATTGAAAGTGGAAAAAGACAACAACACACTTCAATTGATTGGTCAATCAGCTGTATTAGATTCATCGCATTTACATTTATTATAATATGTCATATTTTACAATATTTTGGGAATGGATTATGCTGGTGGTTTAATGTTGGAGTTCAAATCTTTTTAGCTATTTCAGGCTATTTATATGGAACTAAACAAATTTCTAATGATATTGAGTTCTATCGACGGAAATTCAAGCAAATTTTAGTCCCATATTATATAACTGTGTTTCCTTTTATTTTGATTCAGCTAATCTTTTTTAAAAATTTGATTGATTATAAAAGAATTTTTATGGTTCTTCTGTGTAATAAAACACTAGAAGGTGGAGAGCATCTTTGGTTCATTCCAACCATACTTGTTTGTTATCTTTTAACCCCATTTCTCTATAGATTGTATATATCGAGTTCTTGCTTGTTTAAAACTATGATCATGACATTATTAGGAATTTTTATTATGTTTAAATTCTTTGTTCCATACTTTAATCCGGCGTGGATTTCATGTTATGCTATCAGTTTTACATTTGGATATGCAGAAAAGAATCGAAAAATGTTATTAGTGGGACGGATGCAAATAGGTGTAGTATTACTTGCCATTTTGTGTAATAGTGTCCAAATTATAATGGTTTATACGGTAAAACCTAATTTTGTTGAAAATATAAAGAATGGTTTTCAATTGTTCTGCAATTATTCTCATACTCTATTGGGGATTGCAATTTTTATATTATTAAGAGGAATTTTTCAGAGATTATTAAAGCTAAATATAATACCACATATGCTGTTTAATCTCTTTAATATATCAGATAAATACTCTTACGAGGGATATCTTGTACATCAATTTTTTATATTAGGTCCTATGTCATTAATGAATATTACTACCAATATTTATATAAATATTCTAATTGCTTTAATTCTAATATTTATTTTAACGTTTTTCATTAAAATAATAGAAAACCATATATTTGGAAAGTGAAAGTAGAGTATTTATATAAAATCACTATATTTTGCGTGAAATCATAATACTTGAAATAGAAGGTATAAACAATATTGGTATGCTATGAAATTATAGGATAGATGTACACAGTAGAGCTAATAAAACTGGATAAGTATTTTAAAAGTGAGGATACAAGTAAAGATAGGTCAATAATAATCAAACATAAAAACAAGAGCTTATAGTCAGCAATAGTATTATACTATGAAGCATTAGCATTAGTTTAGAAGTTTAGCTGGTAGCTTTTGATATGATGAATGGAAGAAATTGGTAGATGATTATTTATATATAGAAAGTTTATCGTTATAATTGATTAGATGAAAAAAGACTTTATAAAGTGAACAGTAGGTACGCTTTATAAACTATATCCATTAATTTACTATTCAGTATAAGATACTACGCTATCCATCATTTTTGGCTCTGTTTTAAGATAAAAAATCGTCAAAGCTAGTATTAAATCCATAGGGATTTAGGTTTGACAGAATAGGAAGGAATTATTTATGTGTGGAATCGTAGGATTTACAGGAAACCATCAGGCAGCTCCGATTCTGTTGGACGGACTGTCCAAGCTGGAATACAGAGGATATGATTCAGCAGGTCTTGCAGTGCGTGACGGAGAGCATCTGGCACAGGTTGTTAAGGCGAAGGGACGTCTGAGTGAATATTCTTGTGCGGTAGGTTCTTCCGCAATTATCCGTTTTGGCTCTTTTAGCATGATCAGATATATAGTATAATGTTTGTATTAGGATGTATGAGGAGAATTATTTATGGCAAAGTCTAATAATACATTATGCTTAGATAAATTTTACCCGGAAAAGGATTTGATGATAACAGATATTGATTAGCAAAGTGATAAAATTATAATTCAGATGAAATCAACTTCAAGCAGCTGTAAATGTCCAAAGTGTAATCGTATAACACAAAAATATCATGGAACATATACTCGTAAAGTACAGGATTTACCTATTTTAGGAAAAAATGTTCAACTTGAAATTTGTTCACATGAGTATGCATGTTTGAATGACGAATGTGAGGTTATTTCTATTGCTGAGACTTTTGATGGATTCCTTAATAATTATAGTCGTATGACAGAAAGATGTGCTGATTTTATCTGTACATTGGCTCTTGAAACCAGTTGTGAAGGCTGTGCCCGTGTCTGCCGCACATTAGGGATAAAAACTAGTGGTGATACCGTAATACGATTACTTTTAAAAAGATATGAATCTCTTCCCCAACCGGAAGTTAGTGATGTAATAGGTGTGGATGATTTTGCATATAAAAAGCGCCATACATATGGGACTATCATAGTAAATGAAAAAACGTACGAGCCTATAACATTGTTGAATGGAAGAAATGGGGATACATTGCGGGAATGGCTTAAGAATAATAAAAATGTTAAAGTGGTTATAAGAGATAGGGCAAGTGCATATGCGAAAGTAATATCAGAAGAATTACCCGATGCAATGCAGGTGGCAGACCGATTTCATTTACATCAGAATCTACTGGAAACAATAAAAAAAGCTCTGAATCAAGAAATCCCTGCAACAATAAGTATCCCACACAATGATACATCTATCGATGCAGAAGAACATTGTAAAAAAAATTGCATCTGATGTGGATAATTATGCTGCTTTTTCAGAAAAACGTTATCAAATGATCTGCCAAATACAAAATTTTTTAAAAGAAGGCTGTAGTTACCGTGAAATTGCCAAACGTATGGGAATAGGTCGCAACACAATTGCAAAATATCGTAAAGGTGATCCAAAAGAATTAAGTATATATGGAATTCATCAAAGCAAACTGGATCCATTTCATGATTTTATTATAGATTGTCTTAAAGAAGGATGGAGTAAAAGCAAAACTGTAAAAGCAGTATACGAAAAAGGATATTCTGGATCCAAAAGCAATGCTTTTGATTATTTGTGCAAAATAGAGCAAAAAGAAAATAAATGTTTTGAGCCACAGCCATATGTCAGAACAATGACAGAGTGTTTAAAATACAAAACCGGCAGTAAGGGAAAAGATAAAGATTATATTACACGAGAAGGTGTGTTTAGGTACATGTGGATGAATACTGAACTTTCAGATAATCATAAGGAATATATTTATGAAAAATATCCAAATATTTGGGAACTTCAATGCTGCATAAGAGAGTTTAGAAATATTTTTAAAAATCATAATGTGCCAATGCTCTATTTATTTGTTGAAAAATATAGTAAAAGTATTCTTAAACCCTTAAGAAGTTTTGCTGAGGGATTAAAAAGAGATATAGATGCAGTTGAAAATGCTGTAGCATATGATTACAGTAATGGATTTGTGGAAGGAACTAATAGCAGATTAAAAATGATAAAACGTACAATGTATGGAAGATGTGGCAGGCAGTTGCTTGAAGCAAAGTTGAGGTACATGGGATATAACAATAATAACGGATAATTGCGGAAGAACCAAAGAGCCCCGGAATAATCACCTTCTTTTGAAGTTCCCTGAAGAATGGAAATCATATCACCATTGCATTTTTTA